>Ga0209395_1000908_pt1 | contig 42482 bp, 29 predicted proteins | sample GOMGulsemesocosm_3_FD_184635 | JGI IMG/M metagenome (GOLD analysis project Ga0209395, IMG submission 184635) | Methane-oxidizing microbial communities from mesocosms in the Gulf of Mexico - GOM9D Gulf of Mexico (SPAdes) (version 2) | ecosystem: Environmental > Aquatic > Marine > Cold seeps... | reverse complement strand
ACCCGGCTTAACCAATTCATTTTCAAGGATGTTACAAGGTTCGCCATCAAGCATGATTTTAAGTCCAGCTTTGAACTGGTTAGTACTGAAATTAGCCATAGTAAGTGTGCTCTTTTTTTAATTACTGAGTTATTTATTTGATCTTCACTAGCCTATAACCGTTATAATGGCCAAAGTAGCTAGCAAGAGATGTTCAATTGAAATTAGAATTGCCGCAGATAATAACCCAAATTGATCATGATTTGCATCTTTGTGATGAAAAATCGTGGCAAAAAGAGTTAGGTGAAGTAATCACCGAGCCAGAACGACTATTAACACTACTTGGTATTACTCCCGATGATTATATTCAACACTTTAAAGCACGGGCTTTATTCCCTGTGCGAGTGCCACTGTCATTCATTAAGCGGATGAAAAAAGGTGATATAAACGACCCGCTATTAAAACAAGTCATGCCACTGTCCAAAGAATTTGTTATCACTGATGGTTATTCTGCAGACCCGCTTGATGAACATGATACCGTGGCTGAAGGTTTATTGCATAAATACAAACATCGCGTATTAATGATAGTTAAAGCAGGCTGTGCGATAAATTGTCGCTATTGTTTTCGTCGTCATTTCCCTTATCAAGATAACAGTCCTAATAAAAAGCGCTGGCAAAGTGCACTCGACTATATTTCTGCGCATAACGAAATTAATGAAGTCATTTTCAGTGGCGGTGATCCACTCATGGCTAGCGATGCTCATTTGGCATGGCTGATAGAACAAATAGAAAAAATCCCTCATGTTACACGATTACGTATCCATAGCCGTTTACCCGTAGTTATCCCCAAACGGATTACTCAAACCCTAGTGCGGTTATTAAAAAAATCACGTCTAAAAGCCACTATGGTTTTACATATTAATCACCCAAATGAAATTAACCATGAGCTAATAGAAGCACTAGAACCACTTAGAGAAGCACGTATACCACTTTTTAATCAAAGTGTTTTGTTAAGTGGTGTCAATGACGATGCAAAAACACTCATTACCTTAAGTGAAGTGCTATTTGATGCTGGTATTCAACCATACTACTTGCACCTGTTTGATGCTGTGCAGGGAGCTGCCCACTTTGATGTGCTAGAAGAGGATGCTGTAGCTATTGTTAAAACTATGCTGGCAAGTTTACCTGGCTTTTTGATGCCAAAATTAGTGCGTGAAATTGCAGGCCAAGCTAACAAAACGCCAATCAATCTGGCATAATTGCCCAAATAAAATAGTCCTCAAAACACTGGAAAACATATGACTAAAGCGATAGAACAGCAACTTATTGAAAATATTTCAGTTATTTTAAAAAAATCATTGTCGGCTGATGCCACACTCGCGAATTTACGTGAACATAAAAAAGCGAGCTTTAAAGCTATTTTCACTGCGGATGCGGGCTTTGAATGTACAGAAAATACTTTTCAACCTTATGTAGAAGAAATTGCTAATGATCTTATTCAATGGCAATCGAGTAAAGACCAAGGCCTGTTAATTGCTTTAGTTAAAAAAATAGAGCAATTGTTCACCGTTTTAGCGAATTTTGAACAAAGTTATAATCAATAGCATTGAACTGACCGTTAAAGCCGTCATTTACAAAATTTTTAATCTAAGCTCTAGGCTCTAACAGAGATGGGCTCTCGATTAGAGTTTCGATAATGACGAATTTAATGACTCATTCAGCAACCTAAACTACTCAGTAGTTCTTTCTGCCATCACCTGAATTTTACAATCATGCTCGTTCAATAAAGCTAATATTTTCAGATTGAGTTCATTAATTTCATCGAGAAACACATCGAAATTGGTCGTGTTTACATAAGCCAAAATATCAAGTTCTAAACCGTAGATGGTATATGCTTTAAAATGCGCTCTTAACGGCGCCGAGGCAATAATTTCAGTGCCGTTTAGTAATGCTTTAATTGCCTCTAAGAGCGCATCAATATTTTCTTTTGATGTATTAGGTGCTAAGAATATTTTAGGTCTAAAGGCTATTCTTTCACGCTCTGAAAAGTTTTCAATGTTCATATCGATGAATTTTGCATTAGCCACATAGATCACACTTCGGTCTAACGTACGTATGCGCGTAGAACGTAATCCGATCTCCTCAACCACACCAAAGCTATTACCAAATCGACAAAAATCGCCTATTTTAATAGGTGCTGATGTATACAAGGTAATCGCGCCAATAATGTTTTCTACCGTTTTTTGCGCCGCAAGTGCAATAGCGAGACCACCAATACCTAAGCCGGCCAATAAAGTAGAGGCATTAAAACCTAGGTTCTCTAACCAATTTAAGATAGCAACAGTGAAAACGACCAGTTTTACTACTGTGCCAGCTGGCCTTAATAAATAAACAGCTAACGGTTTGTCTTGTGCAATAAATTTATCTGCCAATATTGTTTTCATTAAATCTATTAAGCAAAAGAATACCCAGCACCAAGCAATGGTCAGCAAAGTACTGCCTTCGGTTACTGCTTTTAATGCAATAGTCACATTGGCTTCATCATGAAAATTTCGCGCAAGAATAACAGCCATTAATAAGGCGACAGGCTCTTTAATAAACCTTAATACCTCATTAGACACTTTTTTATGAACCCGTTTGATGGCAAACGCTATCACCCAAGTGAACAGCTTAGCGATTAAATAATATAGCGATAGCATTAAAGTGAAATAAAGCCACTGCCAAAGCATGACACCAAACAAGTCTATTGAGGGCAGGTTTTTAGCTAAAAACTCACCTAATGGGGAATATGAATAACGCTTGAATAAACGGGGAATTTTCTCCACAGTGGCGTTGGATATCTTCCATATTTTGACTTTATCTGTCGCACGAGGAATGTGCTGCAATAAAATATCAACATCATCGCCTTGGTATTCCACTCGCCCAACCAACTCCCGATAGGAAGGTAAGTTATCGTTAAGGCGACCTTCCTTTTTTGCACTAATACTATTTAGATCCACCCATAAAGTACGATTTAAAACCACACCAAGTTGTCTCGCTAACTCTTCTTTGCCAACATTGAGTGTTTTCTCTGAGAGGTTTCGATAATCTAAATAATGACTGGCTAAGGCTAAGTCTGCTGAACGCATCGCCCGTAAATACCCCGCCATTGCGCTTCTTGGCTGTCCTCTTTCATATTCATCACGAGGCACGTTGTACTCATCATCTATGTTATTATCACTCAAGGTTTTACCGGCGCTTTCATTGCTATCAAGCATGTTTTTAATTGAAACGTCTTTACCATTACTATTTGATGATTGTGCAACGACGGAAAACGAGTTGGCGATTAGAAAAAAGAGTATAAAGAACACGCTAGGGTGACAAAAAAGAGTCGTATTAGGGGCTAGCTTCATTGCACCTATCCTTGTGAAAACAAAAAGTAATAAGGATAATAACTTAAATACTTAAGGGAAAATACAATGGCTTATAATAAAAAAGTCACCGAAGTGACTTTTGTAGATAGTAATGTTCTGAGGGGCTATTTCTCAATAATGATTGCATTAAAGGTATCTTTAAACCAATCATCGAGCATTTTCTTTTCGTAACCTAGTGATTTACTACGATACTTTAAATTGCTACCCGACATGAAGTTCATATCTTTTATAACCACTTTATCTGATTGAATTACCTTGCCATTAGCATCAAGTAGCTCATATGAAAAGTTCATTCTTGGCATATATATTTGCTTAATAATACGCGTTCTGTGTATACCTGCTGCATTAGTATCACCTGCTAAATCAACATCAGTGACATCAATTTTTAGCACTTGATCAGCTGGTAACGTGGCTGCAAGTTTAGCAAAGTGTTTTTCTAGATCTTTAAAAGTACGCTCTCTAAAAGACTTACGCCCTTCATTACCTGGATCAATATCACGATAACTCTTGTAATCTGTCCATGTCACCTCACTACTTGCAGCAAAAGCACTGGGTGATAATAAAAAGCCTGCAGAAAGTAATGTAATCAATAAAATAGATTTTTTCATATGCTGTTCCTCAAATTAACGACCTACCTTAGTAAAGCAGGAGTAACGCCATTAAGTTGTCTCAATTTGATATCTAATTGCGCTAATTTGTAACGTAGAATTGCTTCATTACGCGGCTGACAATCTTTTCGACACGTTGTACTCGTTCTGTTTCAGCAATATTTTCATGAGCGAATCCCTGTGCAGCACCTCGCCATACTTTTTTTCCAGTAAGAGCATCTTCAATGTAAATCAAGAAACTGCCCTTTTTCAATTCATCATTACTTGGTAAACCTGGGCTAACGCCAAATTTATCACTGATAGTTTGATCTGATAAATCACTCGCTAATGCAATGCCAAAACCAACATGAAAAGCAGAGTTCTTAACTTCATCAGTATTGTTAAAACCATGCCTGTTTAGATCTTCAATAATAGCATCCGCATAAAGCTTATATATTGCTTGTGTTTGCTTTGCCTTTAATGAAGTTTCTTCAACATACTTAGGTGAAAGGGAAAACTGACTACCTTGTGAATAAGAGATTGGCATGTCTCGAACACTTGAAATAGCCAATTGATTTTTATTCACGCTTGGCTCTTGTGGTACGGTCACACAAGCCGTAACAAATACGCTACTTAATAAGGCGATAGCTAAAGTAATTTTTTTATTCATTATTCGATCCTAGAAATATGTATTAGCATTTCAATATTGACCTAATTCTATAATTAAGTATATAAATACATTAAATTTAAATCTGCAACAGTATGTTATTAAATCTATTCTATTGTCTTAGCAAACTTAATTCATAATACGGCTAACTTCACCAGTTTTACAATGTACAACTCCTATTCAAAGTAAACTTTATGATATCCATAAAATAGTCATTACAGCTACAAGTGTTGGTATTAATACAGCAGCACTTATTAAGATAGTTGCTATCAACAAAAGTTCACTCCGGACTAGAAATTAAAAAGAAACAAGCATAGATTAAAATTTTCATAAAAACCCACTAAACAAGTTAGTGACGAAATATGTATACCCATGACTATTTAAGATGCATGTTTCAAAGTTTGTGAGTTGTTTTATGCGCAGCAAATAAATAATGATTATTCCCTATTTAATTACTGCAACATGAAAAAGCAATAGTTTACATTTTATCAAATAGAGTTCTTTGATAATTATAGGGTTTATATTTTTAATGAAAAAGATGTTATTGTGCTAATAAGTGGTAATTGAACATAAATACCCAATACCCTTCAAGTTGCTTTCAACAAACAAAAAGTGAAATTAAATGACTTCTCCTAGCCTATGGCTTTCTGCTTTACTTGTATCTTTTATTTTGATTACCTCACCAAATAACGGCCATGCCGATGAATTTGTTGGCTCTGAACAATGCCAAGCTTGTCACAAAAAAGAGTTTTCTGCATGGCAAGGCTCCCATCATGATATGTCAATGAAGCACGCGGATAAGCAATCTGTTTTAGGCAATTTTGATAATGTTTCATTCAGTGATGCTGGCAAGGTGAATAAGTTTTATAAAGATAAAAATCAATTTTGGGTCAATATCAAAGGCCCTGACGGCAAGTTCCATGACTACCAAATAAAATATACCTTTGGTTTTGAGCCCTTACAGCAATATATGGTGGAATTTGATGATGGCCGTGTGCAATTAATTCCTTTTGCTTGGGACTCTCGCACTAAAGCACAAGGTGGTCAGCGTTGGTTTAACCTGTACCCTGAATTTACTGAAAACCATCAAGACTTTTTTTGGACCAATAAAGGACAAAATTGGAATTATATGTGTGCAGATTGTCATTCAACTAATGTATCCAAGAACTTTGATGTAGAAACCAATAGCTACAACACTAAATTTAGTGAAATAAACGTTGGTTGTGAAGCCTGTCATGGTCCAGCAAGCAAACATATAGACTGGACAAAAGCCCCTAGTAAATCAGCAAATGATAAAGGGTTTTCGCGTAATATAAGCACACAGGTAAAAGAATGGGTTCATAAAGAAGGCTTTAATACCTTAAAACCTAAAGCCATTCATAACAGTCAGCAAACGTTAGTCTGTGCTCAGTGTCATAGTCGAAGAACACAAATAAGCAATAACAACCATATTGATAAAAATGAATTTGGTGAAAAGTATTTATTATCATTAATCACCAGCGACAATTATTATTCTGATGGACAAATTTATAACGAAAACTTCGTTTATGGCTCATTTCTACAATCTAAAATGGCTAAAAATGGTGTCGTTTGTAGTAACTGTCATGATCCTCATACAGCTACATTAATCATGCCTGAAAAAGTCGTTTGTTTACAATGCCATCAAGCCAACAATTATGCTCAAAAGAGCCATCATCAACACCAAGAAAACTCAACCGGGGCTCAGTGTGTTAGTTGCCATATGCCAGAAACGACCTACATGGAAATAGATAAAAGGCGTGATCATGGTTGGCACAAACCAACCCCTAACATAGCACAGCAATTTGAAACGCCTGATACCTGTTTAACTTGCCATAAAGAAAAAGACAGTAATTGGAGTAGTGATTATGTAAGCGGATGGTTTAGCAAAGAACATAAAGAAACTGAAGAGCCATTTGCACCAATATTTTCACTTGCCGATCGCGGCTACCAAAGCATTACCGAGCACCTTTCAAAAATAGCACAATCGCAACAGTATCCAGAAATAATACGAGCTTCAGCCTTAAGCAGAATGGCTAACTACTCTGATACCAACACCTTAATAGCTATTGCTCGAAATGTTAAACACAGTGATAGTAATATTCGCCGTGGGGCAATTGATGCTGCAGTTAACATGAAAGCCGCAGAAAAGTGGCGTATATTGTCACCATTGTTAACTGATAACGTACTGGCAGTGAGAAGTGAAGCAGCCATGGCCTTAGTACCGCTATGGTCAATGTTATCAACAGAACAAAAAAACGCGTTACAACCAGCGCTTACTGATTATATTGCTATCCAAAATTACAATGCCGATAGAGGTTATGCTCACACCAATAAAGCAATTGTTCTGGGTTATCAAAATAAGATAAACGCAGCCTTATCATCATATCAACAAAGTATGAGAATCGAACCCTACTTTGCCGCAGCCTATGTCAATATGGCTGAGTTGTATAAACGCCAAGGGCAAAATATAAAAGCAATTGAAACATTAAATTTAGGCCGTAAAGCCAATCCATCAGATAGCAGTATCCCTTACAGTTTGGGCTTAGCGTATATCCGAGAAAAAGAAATTTCACTGGCTCAAAGCAACTTAAAAATTGCTGCTGAATTGGCTAAGACCAACGCACGCTATTATTATGTTTATGCAATATCACTTGCTGGTGATAAAGCTAAAGAGGCAGAAGACAATATGCAGAAAGCTTATACTTTAGCTGGTGATCCCCAACATTTATATGCACTTTGTGAAATGCAGGTTAAGCGACAAGCCTTTGAAGCAAAACAATGTATAAAAAGATTAGAGCAAGTTGCTCCAGCTAACGTGGTGTCAGCCTTACGTCAACGTCTGGCGGTGAAATAGGCATATATGCCTACAGGGTTATTGTGGAAAGCTATATTGTTACCCAGATAACCTTCAGGCATAATTTTTGGTAGGGGGGAGTTTCTCGATACAGTCAATCAACAGTATCGGATTGAGCGCCAGTTATTTACCGAGTAAAGCATTAGCCATAGCCCTATCACAAGCCCTAAAAGCGACTTCATAGATAAGAATATAAAATAAGGTGCTATTAGATAACGCAGTTTAATTGTGCTTTTACAGCACAATAAACCTTTAGAGTGCCTTAAGATACCTTGCCAGACTGACAAGTAGCAAATGAGTCACTTATCATATCGACATTATCGAGAAATAATCCGTTGCTCGAACCTTGATAACCTAAGGTAAATCATGTTTCCAAGGTTCGATATAGTCATTTTAGAAAATCATTCTTTTTAGCTAGCCAACTTAAATTGTTGTGTTAATTGATTGAGTGATGAAGCAATGACACTGATTTCTTGTCCCGCAGTAGAGACTTGTGTAGCTGCTGCTGAGTTTTCATAAGCGACATCACTGACTGCAATAATATTTTGACTAATCTCATTCGATACACAAGATTGCTCTTCTACAGCAGTAGCAATGAGTTCTGTCATTTGAGTAATACTACCAATATCCTCATTCATAATATGAATCATTTCAGCAGTTACTTGAGCAGTGGATAAGGTATGCTTACATACATTTTTACTTGAGGTCATTACCTCAACGGCATTGTTTGAAGACTGTTGTAAATGAGCGATCATTTGTTCAATATTCTTAGTCGATTCTTGCGTTTTTGATGCAAGTGTTCTTACTTCATCGGCAACTACGGCAAAACCCCGACCTTGCTCACCCGCTCTTGCCGCCTCAATGGCAGCATTAAGTGCGAGTAAGTTTGTTTGCTCAGCAATATTGCGGATAACCTCTAAAACCGAGCCTATTTTATTTGAATCTGTTTCTAATGTTTTAATGACCTCTCCTGCAAGGGTAATCTCTTTATCTAATTGACCTAAATCATCAATAGTTTCAGAAATTTTGATATTAGCTTCATTTGATGATTTTTGTGCAGATTGAGCTGACGTTGCGGCATTGCTAGCGCTACTGGCAACCTCATTAATGCTGGTCGTCATTTCTTCAACTGCCGTTGAAACCAGCTCAATGTTTGCCTGCTGCTCTAAAAGGCTTGTTGATGACTGTAGGCTTAGCGCGCTAGTCTCTTCCGCCGAGCTAGCTAAACTGTTGCTGTTATCTACAATTTCACTGACGACGCCAAAAAGTTGGTTGACCATTACTTTCATCGACCCATAAACACTTTCAGATTCTCGTCCCTCTTCAAAAGATACCGTAAGGTCACCGCTAGCAATTGTCTCTGTTATATTTTTCATCTCGTTTGGTTCACCACCTAAAGGAGTGGTAATTGATTTAGTAATCACAAACGCAACAGCAATGATAACAAGAATGAAAAGCATAACAACAATAGCGATGCTCCAATAAAGTGTATAAATTGACTCAAAGGCCTCTGCCACATCAATTTCTGATAATAACGCCCAACGAATACCATTTATATCAACAGGAGTATAAGCAGATAAAACTGGATTACCGTTATAATCAATAATTATTTTCTGTCCTACTTCTCCCTTTATAGCGAGTTTAGCGCCTTCGGTATCGACACCATTCTTTTCTACTGTTCCTGAGAAAGACGCTCCAACAGAGTGTCCTTCTGGGTCGAGAAATGAATCTGAGCGCATTAATAAGTCGCTGCCAATTAAGTAGCTTTCCCCTGTTTCTCCCATGCCTACACGCTGTTGCATGACTTCACTAATTTTTTCTATGGATAACTGCAATGCTACAACAACTTTGAGCCCTGACTTTGTCGTTAGAGGTAAAGCAATAAATCCTGCTGGGTCGCCATTACTTGGTGCATAATTACTAAAATCAGACATAGCAAACTTACCACTGCTCTGCACTTTTTTGAAGAGTTTACCTAAACCGGAATTATTGTATTTCCCAGTAATTAAGTTAGTTTGATAGTCAGCTTCTTTGGTAAGGGTATAGAATATTTCACCTGATTCACTTATTAAGAAAAAATCATAATAACCATAAGCTTTTATAAAATTATCGAAATATTCATTCTGGTTATGAGCTGAAGTATTTAAAGCATCTGAAGAGCTAAAATCAAGTATTTTCTCAACCGTACTACTGAGTACCTTAATATCGCCTTCACGTTCGGCAAAGTATCCTTCTACTTGAGATTTTTTAATTTCGCGAACTGCGACTAGCTGTGAAAAAACTTGCTGTTCAATCGTTGAACTTGCGACATAACTCGTTAAGAATCCGACGATCAGGGTTGGTGTTAAAGCCAATATTAAAAATGCGAATAATAATTTTTTTTGCAATTTCATTATAAGAAATCCTTTTAAAAGTAAACTTAAAAATCCATTTTAACCACCATCTATACTCAATGATGTTAATTTCAACTTTAAACTATCAAGTGTCAACTAGGCATACATTCAAACGATAACTTGTCTTAAAGCGAATTTAAAAAGCATAGTATACTACTTCCAAGTAAACCAGCGAGTGTTTTAAACACTAATTATTTGTTACCAAGTATTACTAGAAAAAAGCGATTAAACACAGTTCAAAGGTAGTATCACCTGTAACGTTACATTAGACAAGATAGAACTATTTTATAAGAATTTAGAATATATAATAGTGAGTACTACCCTATTCAAAGCCTTTTTAGCCATAATTACCGAAGAAGTCCAAGATGAGTAGTTTTATGCTGAAATAAACAACTAAGTAGTCGCATAGTTCACAAATCATCGCTTTGGGAACATGTTTTAAACTTGCGTTTTAAACTGCTGTGCATGGGCATTAAATAGCGACATATTAGGTGAATTAATATTTATTTAACGCTATAAATTGTTACAGTGGGTGTTGCAGTTTTCAATATACAGAAAATGCTCTATTGGTGTCTTGAGCTTCTATTTTTTGGCAAGTAATATTGAAAAGCCGATTTATTTTGTATCAATTAAGTCTACATAGCATAAAAATCAAGTAGAAATAAGTACTATTGATATTGATATTGATAGTATGAGTAATTCAATCAAGTTAGAGAACATTGAGGACTACCTAATGCCGGGCAACAATTCGAACAACAATTCAGTAGAATTAACACAAGCACAAATAAAGAAAAATCGTGCCGCTGTAATGTCTAAAATAAACCTGCAAAATCATATGTCTCAAGGGTTTCGACTCGTTAATGTGAAAGATTATCAACAAAAAATTCAACAACTAAAGCAAAAACTAGCTTCTTTCGAATATTCAAATGATGCGAACAAAGCACAGGATCAATCTATTATTGATATAATGACAGGTCAGGGTTCTATCGACAATTATCTCGATCAAAAGACTAAAAGTACAATGCAAACCGGCCAGCACAGTAACGCCTCACGAAGTCAGTTAGCCAATACCCAATTGAAACGTAAACAATTATTTATGATGTTTTTTGAAACCATCGAAGCCCAAGAAGCACTCAAAAACTATGCGGTAAAAATTGCTTCTGTGTGTAACGGCATAGTGAAACAACCTCCAGGTGCTTACTTCGGTGTTAAAGACTTTCATGGAGCCCTTGATAAAATCACCAATCGCAAAAGAAATTATGATATTGGTGATTTGAAAGATGCTGCTCGTATGACGATCATTTTTGACAACATGGAAGATATGGTAAACGCAAAAGCGATGATTGCATTAACAGAAGAATTTACCCAATTACAACATTTTCAGACAGCAATGAAAGATCGTTACGGGACGAGTAAAGGGGCTGATTCAAGGTTTAACTGTGGCGCGACTGAAGCTGGCTATAAAGACATTAAGTTTTTTCTTAAAATGGCCAATGGTAATATTGGTGAATTACAGTTAAATACCAAGAATATGATGGCCGCTAAAAAGAATGGCCATATTATTTATGACATATTACGTGATGGCGGTACTTTAAATAAACCTTTCACAATCACGAATACCGAAGTAATTAAAAAAGTAGCCAAAAATATGGGAGATAAATGGTTTTCATTTATTAGAACCCGTGTACCTAAAGCTAGCGCAGCATTGTCTGAAGTAGAAAACTTAGTTGAACGCTTAAATGGAAATATATCTCGAGGTAACCAAAGTCTTATTGTGGATCTAAAAGAAATTAAGGCATTATCAAGTGTAAGCCTCTGTATTTATGAGCAAGGTGATAATGCTAGAGTATTATTAGATTAGCTAATGACTTAATTACAAACCAACGACTAGCATCACTTTGCCGATCTATATTTCATAAGGACTAATTGGTGCTAGTAGGTTAATTACATAGAATTTATGTTTATTAATGATACTGTTTGCTTAACTGAATAAGCGAAACTCACTTAATATTATACATTTCTCATTCAAATCATTTAAAGGATACTGAGTGACTATTTCATATCAAGTTGAAAATAGAGGGTTATATTTCTCTGATTCAAGCGGTAATACTCATCTTGGACATCAAGTCATTATTGAGGAAAGCTTATCTAGCCCCTTTCTGATCCAAGGCATACTTGTCAGCAATAATTTCTCGACTGAAGATCAATTAGGGCAGCTAATCACGTGCCACTGGAATGAAGTTGCCGATAACAAACAAAAAGAAAAACGTGTTTTCAACGGCTATTTAACTGAAATAGAATTATTAGAAAGCCAAAGTGATCATGATTATCAGCGATATAAAATTACGTTGAGGCCTTGGTTATGGTTATTAACACTACGTAAAAATAGCCAAGTTTTTCAGCAACAGACTCTCTCTGCCATATTAACAAGCATTTTCAATGACGCCGGATTTTCCGGAAATTATACATTAGGCTCCTTGCCATCTGATGAAAGAAACTATTGTGTCCAGTATAACGAAACTGATTTTGACTTTGTTCAAAGGTTACTCGCCGAGCAAGGAATACATTATTACTTTACACATAATAATAAAAGTCATCAGTTAACTTTACATGATCCAAACTCTCCCTATGAAAAAGCAACCGTAAATAAACTAGATTACATAGCAAGTCGCTCTGGTGAGCAAATGTTACTCACTAAATGGCAACCTAAATTAAAGGTCCACTCAGCAGCTATCAGCACAGTCAATTATGATTATGAGAACACAAAGCTAATTGATAGTGGCGATACAAAATCATCTAATAAGATTGCCAACAATACTAAATTAACCCAATACGAATTTGGTACGAACTCAATTAAAGGTGATATGAGTGATTTAAACTCTGACACAGCTAAAATACGACTAAACCAAATACAAAGTGATTACAGCTCCGTTGAAGCGGAAAGTATTGTCGAGGATATCACCTTAGCCACTCAATTTAGTTTATCTGCTCATCCCGATAGTAAGCAGCTTGGTGATTATGCTATTGAGTCCATCACCCACTCAATAGAAGCTTCAGAGCAATCGGTTAAATACCATAATAACTTTATTTGTCGACCAATCTCGAGCCCTAGTTTCCCCCAACCAATTACCAAACCAGTTGTGAATGGTTTACAATCTGCTGTGGTTATTGGCGGTGACGTGGGTCAGCCACAGCACGATGTAAGTGCTCGAATTAAAGTACAATTTTATTGGGATAAAATCGGCGGCGATAGTCCAAGCTGTTGGATACGCGTTGCTCAGACGATGGCTAGTGCAGGCCTAGGAATGCAGTTTATCCCTCGTATTGGTGATGAAGTATTAGTCAGTTTTGTTAACAACGATCCCGATCAACCTGTCGTTATTGGAAGTGTTTATAATAGTAAAAATAAGCCGCCTTATCCTGAAGTGAATAGCAACCAAAGCGGTATAAAGACACAATTGGGTAAACAGGCCAATGAAATACGCTTCGATGATAAAGCTGATAACGAGCAGCTCTATTTTCATGCCGCAAAAGATCATCTTATTGAGGTAGAAAATAACTACACTCAGACAGTAACTGCAGAATTTAGCAGTACCACAGAAAAAGCAATTGCCATCATAGGTAAAGACGATTATTCCCTTTCAGTGACCAAAACGCTGTCTGAAACTGCGAAAGAAATTAGCATAAAAGCAGATGACAAAATCACCTTAGCTGTAGGCGGTAATTCAATTGAATTAAGTAGTAGTGGTATCACAATAACGTGCGATAAATTAACGATAAAATCATCCGGTGATATAGCGGCAAGTGGCGCTAATGTTAAAATTAGTAGTACCGCGGATACAAAAATTAGCGCAGGTGCCAACCTGAAAGGTAGTGCAACAGCTAAGGTAAGTTTAGCTGGAACAGCTGGCGCGGAAATAAGCTCAACCGCACAAGTTAAAATAAGTGGAACTGCAGGAGCTGAACTGAGTTCAACCGCCTTAACCAAAGTATCCTCTTCTGGCATTACACAAATTTCTGGCTCTCTGGTACAGGTAAACTAATGTTAAAAAAAATACCCAATACAAATATAGCCTCCATCATTGAGCGATATCAATTAACTGAAGAATCTCTTGGCATACTTGATCAAAAAATGTCACCTAAACAAGCCATCGAGGCTTTAGTTGATGAAAAACTATACAATGATGCTATTCAACTTATGGCTCATGCCCTACCTATGATCGATGGCATATTCTGGGCCAGTGGCGCACTAGCAATCCGCATAGACGAATGGGATAACCCTCAGCGACTAGCAATAAATAGTGCTCGACAATGGTTACAGCAACCTAATGAAACCAATAGAATACGTGCTAATCAACTTGGCGATAGAATCGGTTTAGAAGTGGCTCCTGCTTGGATTGCTAAAGCTGTTTATTGGTCAGGAACCGGAAGTATAGTTGCGCCAGACCTTCCAGCAGTAATGCCGCCTACTTTTTTATATGCTCATGCCATTGCCGCGGCTATTTCTGTAGCTGCTGCAGTACCTGCTTGGCAAGAAGGTGATATTGGTTACGAAAAGTTCTATCTCAAGGTCATTGAGCAGGGGTTAACTATTGCGAATGGCTCACCATTACAAATCACGTTACTTACAATGGATGAGGAAAAATAATGGGATTACCTGCAGCGAGATTAACCGATATGCATGTTTGTCCCATGCAAACGCCAGCTGTTCCTCCTATCCCCCATGTCGGCGGCCCAATAATAGGACCTGGATGTCCAACCGTTCTCATTGGCGGTATGCCTGCTTCAGTGATGGGGGATAGCTGTACTTGTGTTGGTCCACCTGACAGTTTAATCATGGGTAGTACTACGGTTTTAATTGGCTCTAAGCCCGCTATTCGAATGGGAGATAGCAGTGCCCATGGTGGAACCGTTGTTGCTGGCATGCCAACAGTATTAATTGGCTAACATCAAAAGCTATTCTCAGTATAAAAACTGTCGTTGTTAGACCTATACTTAAGCTGTAACTATTGCGATATTAACAGCTGTTTAGGTGGCACGAATTGGCTGAAAAATAACGGGGATAATGGGTTTTTATCACTATCAACACGTAATATTAATCTTATATCCTTAGCTTCTTGACCAAGAATTATCTCTGTTTGGTTTTGAGTGCTTTGATGGTTTTGGTAGACCAACTGTAACCAAGCCCAATCACCAGTGTAGCTAATGGTGTTTTTTTGTCCTAGAGTATCAGTGAAAATAGCTAATAATTCACTTTGATTTGTTAAGTCAGGCCAAACAAAATCCTGCCATAATTTAGGACCGTGCTGATAACTCATCAAGGTTCTTTGTGAAAACAATTCAAATTTAAGTAAACTTGCTGACATTGATTTAACATTCACTTTAAAAGGAATTGAAATCTGGTTTGGTCCTTCTCGATAAAGTATTTGTCTAATTTCAGCTAACCTAGCTAACTGAGTCAAGGTTTCACTAGTCATATAAATGTCTTCATCTGGGATAAAGCTATTGAGAAAAACTTGCTCTCCTACTTGTTTGAAATTGGCAAATAACCTTGTGGTATATTTATCAAATATTCCGTCTACTTTAAAATACCGATTGAATTCTTTTAAGCTTACACTCGACTCACTCGTTATGTTAAAGGGGAATTTATTAGCAAAAAGAGTAGAGAAAGGAGTACTCATTTGTTGTTGCCATTGCTTGTCTAAATAACTAATTACCCTATGACGAATATCTTCATTGATAACGTTGATTAAATCACTTTTATATTCATCAAGAGCTTCAATCTCAACTAAGGTTTCACTTAATTGATATAAGCTCTGGTCTTTATCAACAGAAGATAATTGTTGGAAATACTCAACATCAACCTGGTTACTTTTATTTGACTTATCGAGCCATTTTTTAACTTTAGTAAAGTGAGAGACTAAATTCGATAACTTGCTTATTCCATTTTTATCCACGTTTATAAAGTCATGATAAACGGAAAATTTCGATTGGATAGCTTTTTCCATCAAGAGTTGATCCGCAGTGGGCACTCCTGATGCAGGCTTATTATTAAGTAATGATGCTGCTTTCTTATCTACTTCACTTTCTTTTTTCACAGGAGAAGCTGAAGATTGTAAGTTCGGGTGAGTGTAGTAACCAATAACATCATATAACTGGCTTAAGGGAGCATCTTTATTTGTTGCTAACAAATTCAAAGAATAGCTTAAACCAAGTTTTGATATCGGCTTAAGTGAAAGGTTTTCAATAAATCCTAGCCAATAATTTATGTATGTTCGTTGATATACTCTTTGTATCTGCTGGACTAAGTTATTGACTTCAAAGTCGCTTAACTCTTCACCTAACAATGACTTGTTTCCTGTGATCATCCCCTTTATTAAAGGCGAGTTTGCATTAAGGTTTAACGCCGAATATCCTTGGGGTGTATAAATAGTTGGCACCTGTAACACTGAACTATCTTTCACTTGAAATAACTGGAAAAACTTAGTGCCCAGTTCATCTTCAATATCAACAACCGACGAGAATTGAGGTAAATTTTTAATATAGTTAAAAATGACCTGACTTCGGTTAACGCTATTTAGCATTGACTCAGAATTTTCAACAATATTTTGATTAACTTCTACTTTAGATATCCCCAATAAGTACAAGTCATCCATCAAAAACAGTAAATCATCAGCTAATGCCTTATCAACGTTGCTATTCATTTCAAAAGTTTGTTGATAATAATTTTTTAGCGCTAACCAATCGGTACTACTGTGACGTTGTAGTGATTTTGCTAAACTCAGTAAATTCGCCGTTTGCAAAATATCACCTGATTTCTGATTGGACAATAACCTTGTTTCGATATCACTCACTAACGATGGCACAAGTACGCTCAAAAGCTCAGTATGATATGTTTTTTCTAACGCTTTGAATAAGCTAGGATTTGGCACTAAATCTGATATATAAGAAGGTGTTGGACTTTTATAATTTCGGAAAACATTTCCAATCAGGCGAAGATTATTAACATCATCGGCTAAACTTTCGCTTTGATAAGGCAACTTTTGCACGCTTTTCTTATAAACATCAAGCTGAATTAAAGTCTTTGCATTGAGCGATTGATAGTAATCAAAATTTACTTTGAATAGTCCTGCCGTTAAACCAATGATTGACAGAATGAAAATAAAATAGCTCACTTGAAAAGTAATAACTAATCGCTTGAGTAATTTACTTACCTGAGCCAAGCCTGCTTCAGGTCGAATAAAACGATTAAAAAGTTCAGCAACAAAAATACTATGGGACATCTTCATACCATCAGATACCACCATTTCATGGTGATCTAATTGATAGGCAATTTGCTTAGTTAATGGATCATTAACTGTTGCATTATTTTCTGTATTGGTAAAAAACACCCCTCTAAACTGATACTCATTCAGTGATTTTTTAGACAACAGTAGTTCTGATAAATACAGACTTAAATCACTCTTTATCTGTCTAAATTGTACTGGAGCTGCAATCACCGAACGTCTAAAACTTTCATTCAGTTGGTTATCAATAGCAAAGGTAACTACCTCCCCCATTTGTCGGCACAGGTCATCAAAGGCACGATTAAACCAAGGCAAGGTAAAGGACTCTGCTTGAGAAGGTTTATTATTAAGGGCACCAAAACAACCGTCTAAATGAATTTCTTCAAGTGAAGAAAAAAATTGACAAAAATCTGCTAAATTGGCCATTTGATTAAATAACACATAAAGTGGTAACTTTTGACCACACAATTCTTGCGCATCATCGATCATAAGACGACTATCATTAGCCAACTGTTGATTGTTACTTTTATCTTGTTTGAGTAGCTGATCAATCGACTGACTGAGTAAAACACCATTTAGTGCTTGCCTTGGCCTAAAACCTTTGATCTTGAGTAATAATAGCTTAATGCAATTTAAGACTCTGTAGTCATGTTCTGATAGATTTACAGCGATCATCACTGCATTATTCTTTAACCAAATTTGAACTGCCAGTTCGTTATCAATATTGATGACAGAACTATATTTAAAACCCATTTGACTTAATACAGCACTATCCGCTTGAGTATTATGACTGACAAATAAATACCATGGTAAACGATATTTTTGCTTATATTGCCCTCTGTTTTTCAACTCTTGCAAAAGAGAGCTAAATAACTTTTTAATAATGAGCTTGTCTTGCTTTTCAAGGTTTTTTCTCTGTTTAACCTGATCGCCTTCGCGGTTAGTAAGCCATAAAGTAATGGCGGTGATCACTGTTAGAGCCGTAGCTGGCCCAAACAACCAATAAAAGTTGGGTAACAGGTACCACGAAAAACTGAATCCACAAAATAACAGAATGAATAACGTGATAATTAGGTGTCGTTTAGTTAGCGTAATAGTCATAATACGCGTTCACTCATGTCATTAACTTGAAAAACAATCGTAGAGAGTTGATAGGTTATCTGATAATAGTCCTGTTGCTGCTTTGCTGCTAATGCAGAGTGAGCAAGGCTATAAACAATATAGTATTTTCCAACCTGTTTTATTGATAAATCATAAGCATTATGATTAATTTCTTTCAGAAAATTATCCGCGTTAATTCGAGCAGAAAATGAATTTAATTGCACCCGATAAAGCGATGCCGTTTGAGTGGATTTATCAAGTTCGCTTTGTTGGGTTTCAGCGTTAGTATTACTCTTTTGGTTACTCTCTGTTTTGCTATTATCAACAATAGGTAAACGAGACTTTTCCTCTTTTTGAGTGTAACTTGCAGTAATTTTATTTAATTCTCGTATCTCCCGACTTCTTGCTGAATAAGTCTCTTTAAACCAATAATCAAAAAATGTCACCACAAGTACTAATAGGACCATCACAATTAAAGTAAAAGAAAAATAACGACGACTACTAAGAAACAATCCCTTGTTCACAGGGGTCTCTTGCATAACTACTTTAGGCAAACTTTTATTATCAATGACCACAGAACTAATTTCTTTAATCATGATACCTATTTTTTCCGACTGCCTAGAGCGATAGCGCCCCTTAAATCCTATCTGCAAAAAGACATAGATAACGGTTAATAGATCTATCATTTTTACCGATTGACGCATTGCCTTTTCGGTAATTGTAAAAAATAAATCCCCACCACTTGGTAGGTTAAACAACTCACTCAATAAGGTATTGTTTTCCCAGCCGGCACTTATCCCCCACTCACTATGAATTATAAACTCATCTAAAACGATACAATGTAAACAGCAAAGTTTATCAATAACAGCTGATGGATATTCTAATTTTTTGCCCTGCTCACTTAAATCGACAATATGCTGTTTTAATAAGCTTTTAAAAACAGCTAGATTATCAGGTTTAGGCAGCCTCTCTAAGGTGAGTAATATCGACAATAACGGAATACTAAGGTTATAAAGTTGATTGTCTGAATAATCAAAAATCGCTTGATTACTCATGATCTTATCACGAAAATCTATTGTCGTAGTGTGAAGCGGAGCAGCTGACATTTATATAAATTAACCCAGTTAAAGTGCGTATAAGGTAACGGTTAGATCGGAGATCCTGTTATCTATATGTAAATTTAACGCCTCACCTTTATTCAACATATCAATCCATAGTTCATTTTTAATATTGACTTCAAAGTAACTTGCCGTATTTTTTGGTTTTAATTCATGAGGCGCAACCGTAAGGTGCTGTAACTCTACACCAGACATAGCATTTCGAACTAATTCAACAATATTTGTATTACCTGCTAATGTTGCCGCCTGCGGTAATAGTATCGCAATTTCATCTGAATTCATTGATGATTCAACACTGATAACAAAGCGACGATTCATCATACTATCAGGATTCTGAATTATGGTACGAAGTAAGCGGCGTTTTTCGTATAATTTATCATCCCAGTCATAGATATTAACAGAGTCTTGCAATACCATACTTAGTTGTTCATGTAATTTCATGAAAATAGGGCTGAAAGTTTGGTAAAGCTCATCATACTTTAGCATATTGAATTGATCAGGTAACTCTGGCACTAAGCCTGATAGCTCGGCTGAAAAGGTGGTTAAATCACGGTATAATTGATGAGTGGTATATTGTAAGTCTTGCTGTACCCAATCACTCCACGGCAACCATCGATTGAGTGTTTGAAGCCATAAATAGTCTTTGTATAGCGTCGGATCACTCTTACTATCTTGTCCGATGGCAATGCGCTTTTGTACTTCATAGGCCCGTGTTTTTATTAAGCTTTGCAGCATTTTTACTTTATCGTACAAGTAAACAGAGGCTTGAAAATGAATACAAGCAGGAATAAAGCTCTTATCAAAAATCACTTCTCCTGTTTCTCTTGTTTCCAAAATACGCGCAATAGGAAATGAAACAAACCCAGCCATGTCTTGCTTTCCAATAGACAGACTAATGTTATCGCGTGCAACTTCAAGTTCAATACTATCGTTCTGGAATGATGCATTGTCATAACTAGTCACCGTTTGACAAACATAACGTGTATTCTGAACACTTTCTTGGGCAAAAGCTGCTGAACCTTGTAAAGCGATAGGCAAAGAGAGGTATACATTCTTTTCAACAGCATCTGTTGCAACATCAATGACTATCTCTTCAGTTAAATTAAAATAGTAGCCATCAGGAAATAAACCTCTACAGTTGGTTACTGCTATTTTACCAATTTTGAGTAAGTCAGTATTGAGCGTAATGTCACTTAAACCAAAGTGATCTGTATACCCCTGTGTACTGGTATAATTCTGAATATACGATTTATTATGTATAGCTTGTTGCTGGAAATGTTGTGGTGATATGAAAATCCCTTCTTTCCAAACAACTTGTTTAGCTAAATCCAAGTGACTTCTCCAAAATAATTACCATGACCAAAAACTTTCTTCAATAACCGATTCAATATTAACGGTTAATGAATTAATTGAAATATTTATCTGTTCAATATCATCGATTTCCTTCACCTCTAGCCATGCTTTAGCTTTAGCTTGAGAATAATAGGAAAACTGAACAAATACGGCTACATATTTAGTGCCCTGAGATATCGCGAAAGGAACAACTCGTTGCTCCTGTGGGAGTACACTACCAATAACTTGTTTATTTACTAAATCATCAGCAAGTATGGAGATATCTTTTTCATACAAATCAAGTATCTCTGACGATTTAAAGGTATCTATGTCTTTCAATTGATAGAGATTAACAACAACAGGGTTTCTTTTACTCACTTGAGAAGGATTAATATTGTCGTCAGCTTTGAGCAACAACTTTATTTTAATGGGTTCTTGTTCTTCACTAGAAGAACTACTGCATGCTGACAATGTCGCAGTCAGTAGAAACAGTGAAACAAATAATAATAAAGGTTTTAATTGTTTAATCATTCTCATCCTTATTATCTTTATTCATTGGACTTTTACCTTGCATATTCTCTAACAATAAAGCTTTGAACATTCGGTGATACTCACCTTTATCTAAACGCCGACTAAATGATTTACGATAAGAACGCCAATATTGCTTCTCTTTTTGTACAAAAAAAGGCGTGCCGAAGTCATCAAACACATCTTCAAGGTGCTCTGGTGAGAACTCGTTAATAAAAGTGGTTAATGTCTTATCAATTGCCTGAAAAATCTTACTTTGCTGATCATTGTTATTAACTATTTGATTCTCTAACAAGCTAACTAATTGTTTGATTTCCTGACTTTTATCATCATGAGAATGATTAATCCCCTGATCCGCGGTCTTTATAAGGCTTTTGTTCATCAAAATCACATCAGGATCATCGTCATCACTTTCTTGTGCAATAAACGTTTCAATACTTTCGCTTTCTTGAGCAAATATATTTTCCTCTGAAGATGCTTGTTTGTTCACATTAAAAGAAATTTCTTCATCTTTAAATGGATCATCTTCAAAAGGATCATCAGAAAATACGCCACTAGCAGCAAAGTGTGGTGCTTTATCTTGTGTCATTGTTTGCCCTTTTATCATACTGTCATTATCATCAATCATTACAATAGTATCTTCCAAATCATCTTCATCAAGACTACTATGAGAAAAATAGGCTTGATAACTTTGCTCTGGCTTTATTGCTAAATCGTTATCTTCTTGCTCACTATCCATATTCGCAACAACACTCACCAGCATAATATAATCAGCGATACCTATGATAGTGCCATCTTCTATCACCGCACTTTTACCCGGCGCTAATGGAGTTCCTTGTATGGTGATACTCAGCCCTGAATAAGTATGTATCATCATTTTGTCTTTATTAGCAATAAAACAACCATGTTTTGCCGCTACTTGCCCACTACGATCAGGCAACTGAATATCACAGTCAAACGCTGAACCAAAATTACCACCGGTTTTAGACAAGGTAATTATGCGATTTGGTACACTTTCATTTATCGGTATTTCAGTTAACTGTATTGTTATTGACATTTTTATACTGCTAGTCTTCATAGTTATGAGCTACCTAGGTAACTCATTTTACTTAAAATACCCGTTATTATGCAAGATGCGTGTTAAGTGTGCTTGTGCACTTTGAATGCTAACGGGTATACATGGCTTATGATGCGATATTCACTTCAAAATCATTACCATCGATACACTTCACATTCACCGAGTTAATTTCTTTGCCTTCACTTAACAAAGTAATACATTGCTCTGCTAACCTTGGCATTAACGAACGGTTAATAATCTGTTCAATACCACGAGCACCTGTTGTTGGATCATTATTTTTATTGACTACGTAATTAATAAACTCTTGATCATAATCAAAACTTGCTTTGTATTGTTCAACTAATTTTTTACGTATGCGATTAAGCGCTATTTCACAAATTTTACTTAGCTCTTCATCATTCAATGGATAATAAGGTACCACAGTGGCTCGACCTAAAAAGGCTGGTTTAAAATATTGCTGCAATGCAGGTCTAATTTCTTCAACCAGCTCTTCATTTGGTAAGCGTTCCTCATTCGCATCACAAACATCACAAATAGCTTGGTCAGCGGCATTAGACGTCATAATAATGATGGTATTGCGAAAATCAACATTTCGGCCCTCACTATCAGCAATACAGCCTTTATCAAAAATTTGATAAAATAAGTCATGTACACCCGGATGGGCCTTTTCCATTTCATCTAAAAGTAACACTGAATAGGGGTTACGACGTACCGCTTCTGTCAGCACTCCACCCTTACCAAAACCAACATACCCAGCGGGGGCACCTAATAACATTGAAATTTTATGCTCTTCTTTAAATTCAGTCATATTTATAACGGTCATGTCATTACTGCCGCCATATAATAAATCAGTCAATGCTACTGCTGTTTCTGTTTTACCAACACCACTTGGGCCACACATTAAAAACACACCAATAGGCTTTCGGCTATCCGTTAACCCGGCTCGAGATATTCGAATACTTTTTGCTAATTCACTAATCGCAGTACTTTGACCAATAACGCGCTTATGTAGGCTCTCTTCAATAGTAAGCAGTTTCTTAACTTCATCACTTAACATATTACCAATTGGGATACCTGTCCATGAAGCAATAACTTGTGCGATGGTAATATCATCAACCATAGCATTAACCAGTGGTTCACCCGCTTGTAATGTTTCTAACTCTGTCAGCTTTTGATTTAATTCGCTGTGTTTAGCTTTATCTTGTACCTCATTTGCTAAGTTTTCTGTCACCTGTGCTTGTAATGCCAATACTATCTCAACTAAGGCTAGCTCTTTTGCCCAGCGAGTATTTAGCAGCGCAAGTTCGTCCTCAGCTTTCGTTATTTTACTGGTTAAGGTTTCCACCTCGAATATAACATCATCAAATACTGCTGATTCTCTTTGCATCACTTCAAGTTCGTTCTGCATATATTGCAAGCTCTGCTCTAGGCTTTCAATTGACTCAGGCTTCGCTCCTTGTGTTAACGCTATACGGGCACAACTGGTATCGAGTAAACTTATCGCCTTATCAGGCAACATACGTGCCGGTAAATAACGAATAGATAAGTTAACCGCTGCTTCAACAGCTGACTCTCGAATAAAGACTTTGTGATGTGCCTGCAATGATTCAGCAACGCCTCGTAGCATCTGCAGTGCATCTGTGGCATTAGGCTCTTCAATTTTGACCACTTGAAAACGACGTGTTAAAGCAGGGTCTTTTTCAAAGTACTTTTTATACTCATCCCAAGTTGTTGCCGCTAATGTTCTAAATTCACCACGAGCAAGTGCCGGCTTCAGCAAATTAGCAGCATCATTTTGTCCTTCTGCACCACCTGCACCAATTAACGTATGCGCTTCATCAATAAAGACAACAATCGGCTTCTCTGAGTTTTTAACTTCGCTAATCACATCCTTGAGACGATTTTCAAACTCCCCTTTAACACTCGCTCCAGCCTGTAATAAACCTAAATCTAAACTATGAATTTCAATATCTTTGATTATTGAAGGTACTTCGCCTTGCGCTACTTTAATAGCTAAGCCTTCTACTACGGCTGTTTTACCTACGCCTGGCTCTCCGACAAAAATCGGATTGTTTTGCCTTTTACGACACAGTATATCAATCGCAGTTCTCACTTCTTGATTTCGCCCTAGCACGTTATCCAGCTCACCATCTCGTGCGGCTTGCGTTAGATTAGTGGTATATTTTGCTAAGGCATCCCCAGAGCTAACACCTGCTGTGCGAGCACCAGCAGACTGCGTCCCCGCTTGAGTTACTTTTAATTGTGATATTTGGCTACGTAATGCTGACTCTGAAAGGTTCTCTAAACTTTTTAGTGAAATTGCTTTTACACCTAACTCACTAATTTGTTGGCTAGCTAAGATTAAATGCAAGGGTGTTAATTGACTATGTGAGAAATCAACGGTAGCAATTAGCCATGCTGATTTGACCAACTCAGTTAAATTACCACTCAAGCTTGGCTGTCCTTCAAAGCCTTTACTTAATTTAGTTAACTTGGCAGAAAGCTCTTTAATAACGGCAGCGGTTTCAATTTTCTGTTTTACAAAAAATTCACTTACCTCTGGTGCTGGTTTATATATTATTTGCAACAACCAATGCTCTAGTTCAATAGATGGACAATGTGAGTTCATCGCATCCCCTGCTGCAAGCTCTAAAGCCCGTTTTGTATCAGAGTCTAACTTCGCGATTAAGTTAGGTAAGTTTACTTGAGACATAGTTTTAATCCTTAACTAGGTGGTTCAGATAAACAACAGGTTTATTCTGTTGCGAATTTTGTAAGTGAAAACCGCGTCCTAAACGGACCGTTTTTTCGATATCAGCTGAGAGTTGAATACTTTGAAACCAACTATCTGGCGCCTTTAAATAAATAGCAATTTCAGTTTTATCACGTAAATAGCTACGAGTCATGCTCGCTAGCTCTCGGGACCACGCGGTCTCATCGACCAAAAACTTCAGATGTTCCTGTGACTTTGCTTCTAGCGTTATATTGACTCTTTTTTTAGATAACCAGCAGCGTTGACCCAATAAAAACCCACGGCCTAATTGATTATTTTGCTGTGAAACCTGACCATCTATTTTGTGATTGTTTAACGATTTTTTAGCACCCAAACGTGTCCAATTTTCTTGTTCAAGTTTATATTTGTTTAGTTGACCACTATCAATACTCACTTTTAATGAAAAGTAGTCAGCAATCACTTGCTGTAAATCATCTAACGAGCGATTGGGACTGCCCAAGATCAGGCTATATCCTAGCCAACGATTAACGGCTAATTCATCAGGCAAAGCTGATAATTGAGCAAGACAACTAGCCAGCTGAACTTGTGATTTTTTGTGATGCTTTTGTTGAAATGTAGCACTATTAAAGTAGCGATCAATTTCATCGGTTAATAATAAGTGAGTTTTCTCTACCGTTCGAACATACAATTTAAAATAGCGATCATTAAAAATATTAAGAAAATCGGCTAGCGCATATCGTTCATCATGAAATGCTGTTAATAGTTCTTCATAGATATAAATAGGAACAACGCTGTAGCCCGATGTTAGAGATGTTTTACTGCTAGAAATAATTGCTTTTTGACCAATTAAATCAAAATCACTAATTTCAGCCTCAATATTATTAGGCATAGGATCAGCTTCGATTATCAATTCGAAAGGTTGAGATACTTTTGAGAAGTGACGGTTCAACACTCTGACTAGCTGTATTAAATCAAAGTCTTCAGGTGCTTTCCGCACTTGCTCTATTAAAGAAGCTTGTTGCATTATAGACACTGTTGAGTGCCGTGAATTTTATCAAACGGTATAACTTCTCTGCCTTTATCTGTCACGAGTGTCACTTCTAATTCAACAAAACGATCAAAACTACAAAATCGTGCAAAAAATTGATTCAATAGGTGGATGAAAAGCCAGACGTTAACTGAATTTGAATGATCAAAAATGGCCACATCAATTTTAATGAGTGTGCCTGAGGTAAATATATTTACACCATCAATAAAAACACGTGCAACTTTCTGTTGATATGCCACTTTTTGAATTGCCCCCGCGAGTTCTTTTTGCTGAGATGAGCGACTAAAAACCGATAATAAGTTTCTTAGCTTTTCAGCCGGATCATTAACGTTGATCAAAGAACTAAAATTAGTACTTAATAACTCGATAAGATACCAATGTAATTGCTGCGATTCATTGGGGTAAAGTGGTACGGTTGGAATATTATGTGCAACTAATTTCCCAGCCAATTCAATGGAACCAGAAAATTTAGCTTCATTACCTGCGGTAATTGAACTTGGTGAGCGACCATTACAACACACGAGTTCAGTCGATAATAAATGTTGTTGTTCTGCTTCATATGGATTCTTATTTAAGGGATCAAAGCTTATCGATAAATGGTGTTGAAACTTCTTATCACTATTGATGTGACACTCACTAAACCAAAGTAAAGCATGGTCTTGATCAAAGTAGCGTTTAGCAAATAATGGCTTCAATGGATACTCTCCATCGGGTTTAACTTCTTTGACGTTTTCTACTGCAATGATTTCTATATTACTCTCTTGGTTACTGACGTCCGGATTTATCGGAACCGATAACTGTTGATGTGAGTAATATATAGGTTCAGCACGGTGAGTAAACTGGTTAACGACTAGGGCTGTATTTAATTGAAAAATACTGCAGTCAAATAACCCGATATATTCTGTCGGAATATCCTTTACAAAGAAGCTTAGTACTACTTCATTGGTGTTAAGCGCTAAACAGGCATTATGCAGCCCTTTAAGATGAAAATATTTTCTCTTTTCAGCATAATTCAAATATTCCAATAACATTTGATAAGCACTGAATTCATTTGCTTTTTTATCGAGTACATTAAAATCAGCATCAAGACAGCGTGGAGTAAAACATGATTTATCGAGTAATATTTTTTGGGTAAAATTTGGATCCGAAACTGATATAAATAATAATTGCGAAAGTAACAATTCAATTAAAGCCGTTGCTCCTTCACCAAAACCATTAAGATATAAACTTAATGAATCAGGCATGATTTGCGAGATCATCGCGTCAGGATCATTAGTATTAATTTTTAATTGTATGACCGCATTGGCATCATGTTTTATTGGTAAATCAAACGGAAAAGGTGCATATCTCGCGCTGACATCATTAAGCGTTAATGGTGAGAATAACGTATCATTACAAAATTTAAATTGGCATACCTGTCCATTTTGGTTTTTAATTTTAATCTCTTCACGATTGGAAATATTTACTGGCTCAACAAAAGCCTTACAATCAGCTTCAAACTTAACACTCATTACAGAAGGCATAAGCTGATTAAAAGAAGGGTACAAAACAGAAGACACCGCATTTGAGATATGGGGCAACTGCTGGTCTAACTTCATTTCATTTTTGGCACTTAATAAAGCAACTGACTCTAATAAGCGAGTAATATTAGGATCTTCATAATGCTTTTCATTTAAATGCATACTATTGGCTGCATCAGCATGATTAGCTTTAAAATTATCGCCAGATCGTCTAATTAATGATAGTTCGCGTTCAAAATAACGATTGAGTAATTCAGACAATTTCATTCTCCATCGAAACGCTAAAGTCGCTTATATTTAATTTACTATTCAATTGAAATGCATGTCCATCAACTAAATCACCTGAAATAGTAAACCGTATGGTATTACTTTTATTGTTATCCACTAAGATGCCTACTTCTACATTCTCGATTCTGTGCTCAAAACTGGCTATCAATGTCTTTATTCGTGAAGTGAAGATATTTTTTCCCATTTGATAATTTAAACTTTGAATGTCTTCAACCCCAAAAGAAAAAATAGAGTGCTGTGACTCAACTAAACGGGGGTCTAAAATAAGAAGCGGCGCTTCACTCTCAAGCAACTGTTTTAAATTGTATTTAATCGAAGTAACTAAATGCGACTCATCATTTGAGCGTAACTCTTTTAAAAAAGTTTTAATAAAAACCATTAAGCTCCTTCTCCTAACTCTGTCGTCAGAAGGATTTGTCCAGCGAACATGTCAAACTGATATTGCGGCTGTAAATAAACCTCACAAGAAAATTCCCCCGGAGTATGTTCTGACTCTTTAACGCTAACTTTAGCGCTTCTTAATGGGTACTTAGACAATGTTTCATCATTCGCTGAAGAAACATTAGAGACGTATTTATTCAACCATTTCGACAGGTGTAGCTCACATTCGTTCGCGTTGAGGAAACTACCTAAAACATCACGGATTTGTACTTTTAAATAATGAGCAATACGGCAACAAATAAGTGTTGTTTGAATTAAAGAGAGTACTTTATCGTCACCATTATTTTGGCCTGACCAAACAGAGTGGTTGTCCATAAAGTAATATTTTTTTGTTAAAGGGCTATGTGCTAAAGGTATAAAGCCTAATTTTGCATAAAATTGAGCAATATTACCGAAAAGACGCACTTTAGGCTGAGGTGTTAACCAATCATGTTGAACGCCAGTGTCAGGTAAATTGATCACCGCGCCTTGTAATCGATCATTCCAACGCGACTTTAAAAAGCCAAACCAACTAATGCGATTAAATTCCCGAACAATTGTGGATACAAAGGGAAAATGAGCTAAACCATAAAGGCCCTTTTGTTTATCATGTGAGATTTCATCAAACAAAAAACCACAAGCGTGATTTTTATACAATGACCGTAACTTAACTTTAGGCATCGCTAAGCCTATGAACCGACTCGATGCCATGCCCCGTAGCTTTTGCCAGCTTTGATAATCGGGACCATCAACAACACGTTGAACTCGATGGGTATCTGTTAACCATTGCGCACCTGCTTCACCAAAAAAAGTTTCATCAGGTGATAAAATAAAAGGACATAGACAGAGTTGCCCCAACGCTCCTAATAACTCAAGTGTATATAAATCGTCATAATCACTGTGGTCAGTTAACTCGGCAGAGACTTGATGGTCAATAATAATAGTGCCGAAAGGCTCTCCGCCCAGCGTATTAAGCTCTTTATTAGCGACTTTATTGTATAGTTGGCTACGCTTTAGACTACTTGATAAATTAACATCATTCGATAGGGTGTCCCAATCAAAATCAAGGCACTTAATTTTAATTCGGTTTTTATTAAATGGTACACGGACTAAATTATTTAAACCACGCCACCTTGCTTCAAGTGCAGTAAATTCAGAGTGTTGTAAGATTCTAGAGAGTTGGTCACTTAATACTGAGTCTATCTCTGCAATAAGTGTAATGATTAATGCTTTAAATGTATCGGCTGTCAGTGATGATATTAGACCCTGATCTAATTCAGTCAACAGTGATAACGCTTTTTGAAAAAAAAGTGGGTCTTCACTATTTAACGTATTCAGCTTTGTTAACCAAACAGTATTGTTTTTTATCTTCATACTATTATTAGGGTCTATTTATTATTTGGTTTAGCAAAAATTTGCTGTTGAAAAGGAGGAGCAAAGTGTTTTTCTTTAATAAACGAGATTTTATAATGCACTATCAATAGGTGTTATTTCAGACTATTTAGGCTCTTTATATTGATCAAAACAATACGACTACTTCGAACGTATTTATACGAATAACAGAGTTGCTAATCGCCAAAAAACGGTAAAAATTTATTAGCGAGCTTAAATAGCACCAAAGCATAACCTAGGATTATGCTTTAGTGCTGGATTAAGTATTAGCCTGGTATTTTAGCTACCATGCGAACAGAAGTCGTTAGTGACTCCATTTGTAACCATGGCTTCAAATGGGCAATTGCTGAGTATGAACCAGGTTTACCTGGTTGCTCAACAACTTCAATAGCCGACTCAGCTAACGGTGTTTTTGCTCGTTGTTCATTACCGATAGCACCTGGATTAGTAAATTGGCTGATCCAAGTATTTAAATCACGAGATACATCCGCCGCTTCAAGGTTTGAACCTAATTTATCACGTCCCATTATTTTCAAGTAATGCGCGATACGACTACTTGCCATAATAAATGGTAAGCGTGCTGAAATTGCCGCATTAGAGGTTGCATCAGGGTCAGTATAAGTTTTTGGCTTCTGTGTTGTTTGTCCACCAATGAATACAGCGTAATCTGAATTTTTATAGTGAACTAGTGGCAAAAAGCCTAAATCACTTAATTCTTTCTCTCGTTCGTCAGTTAAATTAACTTCCGTTGGACATTGCTGCTGGATATCACCTGCTTCAGACTTAAACGTTAGATTAGGTAGAGACTCCACCTTACCACCATTCTCCAAACCACGAATCGATGTACACCAACCTGATGCAGTATATGCTTGAGTCATTTTAAGACCCATTTCAAATGCTGCATTAGACCAAACAATTTGGTCATTACCTGTCGGTTTTGGATTTCCTTCAGCATCAGTACCAAGTTCTTCATAATCGAAAGACTTAGTAGAAATACCCTTTTGACCATAAGGTAGACGAGCAATAGTTTGAGGCAATGTTAATGTCACATAACGCGCATCATCGCTTTCTCTGAATGAATTCCAAGAAGCATAAGCGGGTGAATCAAATGCAGGTGCAATTGGCTTACCTTCATTAAAGACTTCATAACTATCTAATTCAAACATATTCGATGAGGCAGCAGCAACAAAAGGAGCATGACAAGCAGCAGCTACTTCGCCCATATAACGCAACAATGAAACACTTTCATCGCTGGCATCAAATTGGTAATCTCCTAATAATAAACCGTAAGGTTCACCACCAGCAGTACCGTACTCACCTTGATAGAGAGTATTGAATAATGGACTGCGATCAATTGCAGGAGCATCTTCAAACTGCTCTAAAATATCATCACGATCGTAGTCAGCCATTTTAATTTTTAAACTTGTACCTAATTCACTTTCGCGAACCAGTTTGTTTAATCCACGCCATGAGCCTTCAAGTTTTTTAAACTTATCTTGCTGCATAACCGCAGATAATTGTTTAGAAAGCTTCTCATCAATCGCCGCGATAGCATTTTCAATCGTTTTGGTTAAGTTTTTATCCCAAGTTATTGTACCGTCTGTCGCTTGGTCCATTAACGTTGAAATTAATTCTTTAGTCGCATCTGGAGTTGTTTGTGTGGTTGCAGCGATTGCTCTATCTAAAAAGCTAACATCTTGCGCTTCACCTTCCGGTGCACCAGCTTGTTCTTGTTCAGTGCTCATTATGCATCATCTCCCGAGTTCAAACCTAATTCATCAGATAATGACTTAATAGTATCTGCACTAGTTAATACTTCTTTTAGCAGCTTCTCTAAGTCACGAGAACGATCTGCTTTACTGAGTAAAACTTTTAATTGATTGCGTGTTTCAACTAAGTTTTTAAGCACATCAACTTTTTCAACAATGGCTTCAGGTGTGAAGTCTTTCATCGATGAAAATGATAAGTTTGCTTCGATTTGACTATTATCATCAGTCAGCACATTGTCAACTTTCATTTTCAGCTCTGGTCCAACACGGTTTAACACTGAATCAAAATTATCTTTATCTATTTGAAAAAACTCTCGGTCAGCAGCATCGGGTTTATCTTCTCTATCTGCTGAAAAGTCGCCTAGAACACCAACAACAAAAGGTAGCTCTTTGGTTTCTAAAGCACCGTTAGTTTCAACATCATAAGTGATGCTAACGCGATTTTTACTTACACGTTTATGTTGTGAATTTAATGCCATTATTTTATTCCTACCTTCATTATATAATGATTATTTCAAATCGGCTTGTGAAGTTATTTCAGCTGTTTGGGTATTAAAAGCAACTTCCGCCGCTTTCTCAACTTTGCCACCTTCAGACTCAACATAATACGTTTGAGAAACCGTTGCATAAGTCATTGCGTAATTTTCGCTCGGTTGGCTACCATCACTTCCTGAAATAGAGTAACTAGAAATTCGTGCATTTTCTAAGGTAACAATTAAATATGGGATTAAACCTTTACCCGCACGGTTTGGTTTAGTGAAAACTATCTCAATAGTCTTACCTGTTTCGCCTGGAGCAAATAAAAATGTAGTTAAAAACGGGCTTGCTCCATCTAACTGTTTCGAACACTGTACTTCACCAAGAGCAACCATACCGCCATCATTATTATCTGAGTTACCAATGTCTACTGAGACATTTCGCATAGCACTCCAAGACATAGCATCTATAGCAAAAAAGCCTTTCTTACCACCGATATCCGTTACCGTTGCTGATCCTTTGATAGTGTCGTTTCCATCAATTCTCATGTAAATTGAAGCCATATTCGATTCCTCATTGTGTTTATATAATTACTTGGTGTAATACTATGAAATATTATTCTTTAAATCGGTATATGAAATTATAAAAAGGAAATAAGGAAGAAATATGAATATCCCTAAAACATTTATAAACCAATTTATTTAACTTCTCGATTTAGGTAATAAAATGAGATAACGCAGTGTTATCACAATTTTACCAACTAAATTCTGTATTCCCGTCATTTTCAGCGTTTTGTGAAGAACTAACAGTATTTTCAGAGGAAACCTCCTCACCTACTGGTCTAGAAAGCTTTGTAGCAGACTTAGAATCATTAGCTTTGTCAGTTATAACTGATACTTTGTCATCTGTCGAGTTGTTATAGCTCGTCGGAGCAGTCAGGTTATTTCCCGGGAGTTTAGCTTTTTCTCCACTGATCCCGGTAACCAGGTTAATTTGCCCTAAGACTTTATCATTACCCGAAACTAACTCTTCCATTAATTCGGGTAGAGACATATAACCCCACCGAATCGCTTTTTCTAGTAAATACGACACTGGGCTGTGAGGTTCACTTTCTGAAAAATAGTCGGCTATAGTACGTAATTGATGGAAAGCAGAGTCTCTATTCATTGGCTGTTCACCTGATTCAACAAAAGCTGTTTGATGAGGTGTTGTTAAAGGCTGTTGGTGAACCTCTTTATTCACGCTCTCATCTATATCTTCATCAATGTTCTTTTCCATTGGGGCTATTTCAACTTTGGCAGCTTCAACTTCCACTATTGGTGCAAGCGGCCAATGTTCGAAACTCTCTTCAACGAGATATTTTATAGCCTGTAAACAATCTGATAAATTTGCTTTGAGAAATTGCGTACTAATGGCTAAGAAAGACAGCTCTGTCATCTTGCTTTTCAACCAAACATCAAGTGCATCTACAGACTTAATGGCGAGATCAAGGGCTTGAATTGATTCAGTAACCTCTACTTTATCCGAGGAAAAATCTTTTTGTGCTTTTGCTTTAAGCGCAGGCAACGTACCTGCCTTGGTAGCCGATAGATATTTTGTAAGGTTGATATCGCTGACTAATATAAACATTTGCAATGGCATATATAACAAACCACTGCCATTGCTTTCTCCTAGTAATTGAACCAAGGGTCTAAGTTGCAATTCCGCACGTTCAGATGCTTGCTCTGAGGCTTCAGAAGATTTTAGTTTACTATCAGGTAAATAAGGATTTATATCAGGCCAAAAGGTTTCAATAAAGGGCGTGAGTGTAGCCAAACTAAGGGCTATTTTATTAAGAGAGTCCTTTTGAAACGCGAGTGACATGACCCACCAGCAATAAATCTCTATGTCTTTACTTTCTTCAGTCAATGTTTGCCAGCATGCGTCACTTACTTCTTGCCAATTTTTTTGGTTTTCTTCAAATAATTCTTCATCGTTAGATGAGTCCGGGGTTTCAACAAATCGTCGAAACGATGATTGAGCAGCGTTAAACGTATTACGTAAAGCTCGATATTGTGCACGTTCACCTTTGAGATAACGTCCAGAAGGTTTATCTCCTTCAATAGGCTCTAACAGTTGTTTGTAATCCAAAAAAACCTCATTAATCTTTACAATAAATCAAGAGAAAATATTTACTCTCTCCATTAAAGTAATTGGAAACTTGTTTTAGAGCAAGTGATTACTTAATTTAATATGTGCTTAAAAGAAGTATTAACCTTGGCTCAATAAAATGTACTATAAAGTAAAATAAATAATTACAATGCTCACTCGTCTAATTGAGACTTCAACGTTTCAAAAATGGTCATTGCTTTATCAAAGTCATATGCGTCAACAGCTTCCGTAAGTTGAGACAGCTGCTGAGAATATTCAGTGTCTTGGAAAATGGGTTCTAGTCGCTCAACAACATCAGTAGCATCGGTATCAAAATCTTCAATTAGCTCTTCCAATTCAGCGAAAATAACTTTGATTTTATCTCTATCTAACACTTGTGATTGAACTACCGGCTTGGCTGGTGTAGATAAATCATTTAGTGCTGTAACAACAGGCACTAAATCTTGCATTACGTTATTCAACAACGTCTGTATTTCCTCATTGGCAGCACTATTAACGTTCAACATGCCCTCTTCAAGCGCAACCTCACAGGCTTTCTCTAACAGTTTTGCTGAGTCCTGTATCGATTTAGCGCCAATATTTCCTGCCGTTCCTTTGAGTGTATGAGCATGTCGTATAGCTGCCTTCTCATCACTGTCTTGGAGTGCGTCTAAAAATTGTTGTTCGAAATCTCGATAACTAGTTGCAAAACGCTTTAATAACTTTAAGTAAAGGGCTTTATTATTCTGAGTAACTGCTAAGCCAGCTTCAGTATCTATGCCCAATACATGCGGTATCTCTGTTTCGCTACTGTCATTTGTTGGTAATTCTGATTGAGTTGTCATTCTTGCCTTAGGCTCTTTTGGGGTTATCCATTTAGCCATGGTAATAAACATGCCATTAACATTAATTGGTTTCGCAATATGATCATTCATACCACAAGCAATCACTCTCGCTTTATCTTCAGCCATCGCATTAGCTGTCATCGCTATTATAGGTAAAGATTCATATTTAGCTTGTGCTCTTATCGCTTTAGTTGCTGTGTAACCATCCATCACAGGCATCTGACAATCCATTAAGATACCGTCAAAAGACTGTTTTGTTAGCTCATCAAGCGCTTCTTGACCATTTTCAGCTAACGTTACTGACAAACCATTCATCGTGAGTAATTCCATCGCCAGCTCTTGATTCATTTCGTTATCTTCAACGAGTAATAGCTTTACTCCTTGCAATTGATCAACCGCATTTTCAGCTAAATTATCTTTTTCTGCGACATGGCGTTCACTAATAACATCTTTACCCATAGCTAATAAAATTGAATCGAGTAACCCTGAAGCGGTTACAGGTTTAGTTAAAAAGCCACTGACATCAATTTTATTTGCCGCATTTGATAGCTCTTCCCGACCATAAGCGGTTACCATTATCACGGTTGGTACATTTTCAATTTGTTGATTGTTTTGTATTTCTTGAGTCGTTTCAACGCCATCTTTACCTGGCATTTTCCAATCCATAAAGACTAAATCGTACGGTTCATTTAAATCTGCACTTTTCAATAAGGCAAGCGCTTGATCACCTGTATTTGCTTGGTCTACCTTGAAGCCAAAACCTGCCAATATCGTCGATAATATTTCTCTTGCTGTGGCATTATCATCAACAATTAAAATACGTAATATACCTAAATCAGCTTCGACAGGATTTCGCTTAGACATACCATGCTTTTGCTTACCAAGTTGCGCCGTAAAGTGGAAAGTACTACCCATACCCGCTTCACTCTCAACCCAAATTTCCCCTTGCATTAATTCAGTTAGTTTTTTAGAAATAGTGAGTCCTAATCCAGTTCCGCCATATTTTCGGGTAATTGAATTATCGGCCTGCGAGAACGATTGAAATAATTTAGCTTGTTGCTCTTCTGTCATTCCTATACCCGTATCACGAATAGAGAAATGCACTTGTACTTGTTCATCAATAAACTCTTTCAATTCTACTTTAATCACAACATCGCCACCCGCCTCAGTAAATTTAACAGCGTTGTTGCCGAGATTAACCAATATTTGTCCTAAACGTAATGGATCGCCGATTAAGGCCGTAGGTACGTCAGCTGATACATCAAAATGCAGTTCCAACGCTTTTTCTTCTGCCTTTAATCCCACTAAATTTGATAAATTATCCATGACATCTTCTAAACGAAAATCTACATTTTCTATATCTAATTTACCAGCTTCAATTTTGGAGAAATCTAAAATATCATTAATAATGCCTAATAAAGACTCAGCACTACGATGAACTTTTTGAACATAATTTCGCTGTTTAGTATTGAGATCAGTCTCTAATGCTAAATAACTCATACCAATTATCGCGTTCATTGGCGTACGGATTTCATGAGACATATTAGCAAGAAAGTCTGATTTCGCTTGAGTGGCTTCTTCAGCAGAGTTTTTCGCCATTAATAAATCATTTTCCATATTTTTGCTATCATCTATGTCTAGGTTGATACCAATTACACGCGAAGCATAACCACTTTCATCTCGATCAAAGGCCTTACCAACACTGAGTATCCATTTCCATTGACCTTGATTTGTTTTCATTCTTACTTCTGCACGAAAGACGTCAATCTTTCCCTGCATATGAAAATCTAAAGCAGCAAGCATTTCACCTAGATCTTCAGGGTGGACTAACTGTTGCCAGTAATTATTGGTATTACCATACAAACGGTGTAAATCAATCTTGCTATAACCAAGCATTGATGCCCAAATATCACCGATATCTAGATGTTTACATTCTGAATCCCAATCCCATAATCCTGCATTAGCCCCTGTCATAGCCAGTTCTAGTTGACGTTGATTATCAAATAATTCCCTTTCCGCTATTTTTAATGTACTGATATCTATAACCGAACTAATGATGCCTTGCGGGCGCCCTTCTAATTCAAAAGATGTTCTCATATACATCACATCACGCTCACTGCCGTCAGCGAAGGTTAACTTCATTTCATTATGAGTACTGCCACCGTTAGCAAGTAGTTTTTTATCTTCTTGGTGAAACTGCTCACGTAACTCTTTAGGAAAAAAATTAGTGTCCAGTATCGATTTACCTAATACCTCAGTACGATTTACGCCAAACGCTGATTCAAACTTTTTATTTACTGCATAAATATTTAACGATTCATTAGAAACCTTCACCGGGTTAGGTAGCGCATCAAGCAATGCTTCCTGATAACTCAGCAAGCGCTCACGCTGCTTTTGCTTATTTAGCGCGTTTCTCAAATAATATGAAAGAAATAGCGATAGAATAAAAATGAATAATGGAATACTAATTATCTCTAATTCATTAACGGCAAAAGCATTAGGATCAGCGCCAACAATTTCAATTTCCCACTCATTACCGCCAATATCTAATATACGATTGTAATGCAAGCTTTTAAACTCAACCAACGCTTCCATTGGCAAAGCTTTTGATGATCTAGAAGGATGGTAATGTAATGTTATGTTGTTGGTTAAATCTTTAAAAGATATATGCATTCCGCCGACTGAGGTATATTTATTTAACGCAAAATTCACCATAGCATCAACATCAATGATACTCACTGCATATCCTTTTAACGCTAAGTTCCTATCCCTTCTTGTCTGACTAGGTAAATGCGTAGAATATATTGGCAATACCATAGCTATATAGTTTTTACCAGGATAAGCGAAATTCAAGCGGTTAGTAACCGCAGGACTATTTCTTTCAAATGAACTATTCATTGCCTGTTGGATATGTGAAATACTCGAAAAATTTAACCCGATTAACTCTTTGTTGTTTTGAATCGGAACTACATATTTAAGAGGATAAACGTCTTGTCTCTTTTCATTATTTGTTAATCGCTTTTTTCCATTATTATCAAACGAAAATATTACGAATTCATCTTCCCCAAGTTCATCTGCCATTTCCTTGCCCGTACTTTCATTACCAACAGCAAGTTTAGGCAACCAACCTAAACCTATAATGCCCTCGTTTTCTGCGGCTGAACGCTGCATTATTTCTTGAAACTGCTTTTGGTCTATCTCGGGGTTCGCGTGTAGTGCTGTTTGAACAATATAAAGCTTTTCAAAATAAGGCTGTATGGCCAACTCTAGTGCTCTAATTCTTTTTTCTGCGATGCTAATAAATTCTACACGAATGCTTTTTTGCGCTTGATTATGAGCTACTTGGAACAAAAATAGTGATAAAATAGTGCCAAAGTAAACACTGGCATATACCGCTATTCTATTCTGGCGGGCTTTATTATTGTCAGACTCCAAATGTATCAAGTAACCCGCTAATATAGTGATCGAAAACCCTAAAATAAGGATCGCTTCACCTGCATAAGTCGTTGTGAATAACAAATGCTGTTCAACCTTTGAAGCATATTGTTGTTCATATGCCCGCCAAAACATTATCGTTATCGTACTGCCACCAATGGTTAATGAACTAATTAAACAGCGTAAACTAGTTGAGTTGACCAAACTAACTAAAACCTTAAGCATTATAATCAACGCAATGATACAAAATGCAAATGATGTATGGACTTCCATTTGGCTGTAGATTTCCATACCTGTATTCATATCAACTTTCATTAAGTGTTCAATAAAAGCAACAGAAGCAAATGAGAAGATAATCGCTGACAGAGTTGGCTTTATAAAAAGAGGCATACGCACATAAGCTAAGCAAAAATAAAGTCCGGTTAAGAAAAAAGACAAGGCAATACTCAAACTCATTCGCCCTGGAAAGAGTTCATTCGCACCAAGAGAATCACTCATGAAAAATTCATCAATGCTTAGTTGAATATCAAGCAGATACTGTAAAGCGGTAAGGCTTGAAAATAGCAGGATACAACAACCACTAAGAATGGCTGATTTACGCATTCCTTGATAGCTAGCCAAAAAGCCCAAACCTGATGCTAAGAATAGTAAAGCGGTGTTATAGGTAATTAAATCAAAATGGGGAGTTATTTGTATCAATACGACATTGCCACTATGCCAACCAGATAGAATTAACAAACTAAAAATGATCAATGTTATTGATAGTAACTTTGCTATTTTATTACACAATCGAATAGTGCTTTTATGGAGAAGGTGCATTTTACCCCTTTGTTATAGTTTTTATGAGAGTTTAATAAATAAGTTTAAAAGTTTAACCTTGTAAATAAGCCAACTTATTTACACCATGCAAGTGAGCTTATTCATCATTAAAGTTATCCTGATATTGAGACTGAATTTCTCTGACTCTAGGCAAGCACTTAATAAACTCTGCAACTAGAAATGGTTCAAAATGTTCGCCAGATTCTTCTTGTAATAGCGCTATGGCTCGTTCTTCTGACCATGCTTTTTTATAAGGCCGTTCACTAGTTAATGCGTCAAAGACATCCGCAATAGCAACTATACGCGCTGAAATAGGGATATCTTTTCCACTGACCCCTTTTGGATAACCTTTACCATTCCACTTTTCATGATGAAAAATGGCAACTTCTTTAGCGAGTTTTAATAAAGGAGAACTATGATCGCCTATAATTTCGGCTCCATACTCAACATGTTTTTGCATAATAGCCCACTCTTCATTATCGAGCTTGCCAGGTTTTAGTAAAACCCTGTCCGGGATACCTATTTTTCCAATATCATGCATTGGGGCAGCATTATATAATAAGTCACACCACTGCTCTGATTTACCAATTTGTTCTGCCAAAAAGCGAGAAAACCAACTCATACGAATAACATGCATGCCGGTTTCATTGTCCTTAAACTCCGCAGCACGACCTAAACGACGTATAATTTCTACTCTGGTATCATTTAATTCAGCCGTTCTTTTTTGTACTAACTTCTCTAGGTGACGTGATTGATCATACATGGCAAGCTGCGTCTTTACTCTGGCTAACACGAGTGGTGGACTGATAGGTTTGGTAATATAGTCAACCGCGCCAAGCATAAAACCATACTCTTCATCTTTAATTTCTGATTTAGCGGTAACAAAAATAACGGGAATATTCTCCGTTTCTACGTTTGCTTTTAGTTGCTTGCAAACTTCATAGCCATCAATGCCTGGCATTAGAACATCTAATAAAATTAAATCAGGTTTTTTATCAGCATTAGCTATTTTAATTGCTGTTACACCGTTAAGCGCCGCTTTAACCTTGTAGTCATTTCGCAAAACACCTGTGAGCACATCAATATTCTCCGATGCATCATCAACGATTAAGATCGTCGGTTTAATATTCCGCGGCATATGTACACTCCTTTAAAGGTATTGGTTTACAAAGATGGCTAACTTATTACTATCGATTGGCTTGCTAAGATGCCCTATTGCGCCTAACGCTTTGCCTTTTTCTATATCCGTTTCATTAGTATTACCAGAAATAATCAATACAGGTAGAGAGTCTCCCCCTGGTAATTCTCTTATCGCTTGTAGTGTTTCAAAGCCATCCATTTGTGGCATTATTAAATCAAGAAAAACGATATCAGGCATTTTTTTAGATAATTGTTTTAATGCAATTTCACCAGACAAGGCCGCCTTTACTTTGACGCCTTCTGGCATTAACCCCTTAATCAACTCTATATTTGCTGGCTCGTCATCAACCACAAACGCAATTTTAGTCACCAAAAACTCCTCATTAGATGTATATAAAAGATAATACAAGTCATTAAAAAATGAACACTTCAGAAAGATCGCGCTAAGCAAAATTAGCTTTTATTTTTATTTCTTACTTAAACATGTCCGTAAAAAGCATAACTGATATTTCTCTTTAAACATAACAAACCAGTTACAAAATATTGAAATAATAATAAACTGAGGTTAATTACAATTTTCCATTAACTTTCAATATCTAAATATCAAATAGTGATTTAAGACTAAGTATATGCACTATTTATTTAACTTAGTTATAATCGTGCAGATCAATAATCAGAACCTGTGCTCAAATAATAATAACGGATAATCATGTCTATCGAAAAGATACAGAGCAATCAAGAAAATTCGTTCCTCGGTTTGACCGTGTTACTTGTTGATAATATTGAGAACCTACAAAGCACAACGACTCGTATGTTAGCTACCATGGGCTTTAGCAATATTGTGCATGCGTTAAATGGCGCTCATGCACTAAATATTTTATTCCAGCAAAAAATAGATTTGATACTCACTGCCCCACAATTACCAAAAGATGAGAGCATGCAGTTATTGAAGCAATCGAGAACGAGCCCAAAAACATCTAAAATACCTTTCGTGATGATTGCCGAAACGATAAATCAAGAACAAGTACTGGAAGCGATAAAATATGGTGTTGCTGAATATATTGTAAAACCTTTTTCGGAAAAGCAGTTTGTTAATCATTTATCTAAAGCAATCTTTGAGAACAATAGAAGTTCGACTAATAAACTAGTTAGTTTAACTAAAAAGAATAGCCAAAGAGCCAACGAAAAAGATACACAGCAGCCGTTGCAAATTTTAGTTGTTGATGATGTTGTTGATAATTTAACTGTTATTTGTGAGATATTACGTAAAGATTACAAAGTAAAAGCAGCAACGTCTGGTGAAAAAGCATTACAAATATGCCAGATGGAACCTCAACCCGACTTGATACTTTTAGATATAATGATGCCTGTTATGGATGGTATGGAAGTTTGTCGACGATTAAAAGCAAATCCAACAACGCAGCATATTACCGTGATATTTTTATCCGCATTAGATCAAACCAAACATATAGTTCAAGGATTAGATCTAGGTGCGGTTGATTATATAACTAAACCTATTGATCCGCCTTTAGTGCAAGCAAGAGTTCGCACGCATTGTAAGATAATTGAGAGCAATAAATTAATGCGTAACCAAATTGATATTATGCAAGAAAATGCACGGTTAAAAGAAGCGTTTGAATTAATTAAACAAAAAGGTTATCACACAGGTTCAAGCTCAGTAAGTAAACGGATATAGCTCCTTTACATTTAATAGAACACTCATATTCAACTGTATTAAGCTTATAATTTTCATTAAACTTACTCTGTTATATCAATAAAAAAGGCCCGTAAGCTATAAGCTTACGGGCCTTTTAAGAAGTGAGAGTACTTGGCAGTACGTTTACATCATGCCAGCCAAAATTAAAATAAATCATTGATAATTAATAAATTAATTTAACAAAGTGATACACCCCGCTTTACCCCCTCATCAATCAAAGGGAGTAGTTAAACATTTTAAACTTAATGAAAAAATCCTTATTTCACATTTTGATGTGTTTCACCACTATTCCAACACTGAGTCTGAATAAATCTATAATTAGGGTGTTCAGATCATGTCCCTATTTCATACGAATACTGTGAAAGATGGTTTTACTCCATCGAACTAGAAA
>Ga0209395_1000899_pt1 | contig 42690 bp, 34 predicted proteins | sample GOMGulsemesocosm_3_FD_184635 | JGI IMG/M metagenome (GOLD analysis project Ga0209395, IMG submission 184635) | Methane-oxidizing microbial communities from mesocosms in the Gulf of Mexico - GOM9D Gulf of Mexico (SPAdes) (version 2) | ecosystem: Environmental > Aquatic > Marine > Cold seeps... | reverse complement strand
CTCAAGAAAATTCTAAAGACGAATTCTATCAGAGTAAAATAAAAACGGCGCGTTATTACTTTGCTCGCCTATTACCTCGTCGTTTATCATTAGTTGCTTCAATTAAAGCCGGTTGTGATACTTTGTTTGATCTTGATGAAAACTTGTTTTAATTATTTGAATCAATACGTTGTGAAATAGATTAATTAATAAAGCGCGATCAACTATGTTGATGACACTTTATGTTCAGGATGAACGGTATGTCATGGTGCCATGGATGGCAATGAATGACGAATGTTCAGGATGAACGGTCATGATAGCTCTTAGGCATCCCTACCTTCGCTGAATTAGTGGCTTTCCTGCACGTCATTTTAGTGTCAGACAAATCATAAGTACCTGCGTCTATGCAGGCAATGTCATGATCAGATGAATGTGAAAGCGTGATGACTAAAAAGTATAGGTTGTGCCGAAAAGTGCGACTTGCTCTTTTGGCATACTATAAACAACTTGATTATTCGGGGAGTCTTCAAGAGTTGTTGATGTTATCCCTCCAGTTAAGTACCAGTTATTATTGATTGAATACTGTCCTAAGATCCCAAATCGAGCATATGATTTTGAACCATTCACTTTTGTGGCCGATATATCGTGAGACACAAAGTCGTTACTGTAAAATTGATAAATTGAATATTCATTTAAAGATTCAACTTTTGCCGTCAACAAAAGGGTGAATTTTTCTTGTTGTAGAACTGCGTAGCTTCCTTGAATAAAAAACACATGTTTATTAACTTGATTAACAACGTTGTTTGAAAAACCACTTTGAGCACTAAAAGCTTTATTATCAAACTTGAAGGCTATTTTATGCGTTTCAGGTTTGTCCATCAATGGTGCACTTAATGAACTTATCGTATTGTTTGAAATAGGAAACCCTAATGCTTCTAGATCATAATCTGTATCTAATGCGTTGAATATTAATGCAGAGTCACCCCAATCGCTAATCAAAGAACTATCAATAGTTTCCTTCGTTTGTTCCTCTTCATTATATGCCTGCGCATTGGATAGTATGCTTAATGTAAATGTCAGTGATAGCATCAATTTTGTATATATCTTCATTAAATTACCTATTCCTGAGGGTTAGTGCTTTTGTCATTCCAATTAACTTTTCCTTCATTTTAACTATAGGCAAAGATTGGAAAAAAGTGCTTTTATTTTATCTGAAAGCTTACTTTTTTAGCTTATTATTTGATATACCGAAGAATTAAAAGAGATAACTTAACAAACGTTAATGCCAGAACTTACGCGACAGTGACACTTATTAAAAGGCGATTAGCTACTTTGTAGGTTGCCTTTAAACACTCTATTATCTTAGAATATTTGTTTTTAGGAGCCTGATAAATAGTCAGTTATAATTATAGCGATGAAAAGAACAATAATAATGATGATGAACATACAAGGATAGGCAGTGCGATTTATATGTAAAGGTATATACCGACAATCATTCAAACTGCTTTTTTTTATCCGTTTAAAAAGCTCATCTACTTCGTTGCATTCAATTGTAATAGGTAGCTATTACTCGGCAGCTGCTCCTGCGTTGCTCTAATAATCAACATCCATGTAGAAATCAATCATGCGCCTTGTAGCTAAAATTTTTAAACATGTTAAAAATCACGCATTTCAAATGACTATGGGTATTGTGTTGCTTCTAGCTGCATGTAGTTCGAACGCCCCAAGTGAAACTGTCGTAAAGCCATATACATGTGATCTTGAATATACTCAATATCAGGCAACCGTCACTGGATATTGTCAAGTTGCTGCTGCCGTGTTACCAGAAGAAATCCCTGTCATTGAAAAGACAATTGAATTACGTGATGTTGATTCTATCCCTGATATTTTTTGGTATAGCAGTAAAATGAAATATTCTCTGGTAAAGCAAGAAGAAGAAGCTCCACTGGTTTTTGTTATTGCAGGAACAGGAGCAAGTTATCAAAGTGCCAAGATGCTCAGCTTACAAAAAACATTATTCCAGCAAGGCTACCATGTCATTTCACTTTCTTCACCGACCTATTCAAATTTTATAATTAACTTAGATTCGACCACTGATTTTCCTGGTGTATTGGCACAAGATGCCAAAAACCTCTATGGAATTATGCACAAGGTTTATCAGCAAGTGATAATCGATAACAACGTAGCAGCAACAACATTTTCATTAACCGGGTATAGTTTGGGAGGTGCGCATTCAGCTTACATTGCTAAATTAGACGAAAGTGAGAAAATATTCGATTTTGAAAAAGTCGTGTTGATTAATCCTCCGGTAAGTTTATACAATTCAGTCAATATTCTTGATAGCTATTTAGATTTAAAAGATAGTGGTCTTGATGCTGCTTCCAATATGCTTGATGATATATTTACGGGCTTTGCTGATAGCTATGCTAATCAAGCGTCATCTTCATTTTCTCAAAGCTCTATATATGCGCTATTTAAAGATGCTAACTTATCTGAATCAGAGTTAAAACTTTTGATTGGCGCTTCATTTAGAATGTCTTCATCAGATATGTTGTTTGCATTAGACGTTAGCTATAACGTAGGTGGTTTCATTTATAAAAATCATCACATCAATAAATTTGAAAGTATCACTGACTCTATGCATCGAGCTCATGTCACTACTTTTGGAGAGTATTTTGAAAAAGTGATCGTACCTTGGCAGCAAAAAATCGATGCAAGTTTAACCAGAGATGCACTCATTGCACGACTTGGATTGAAAAATATCGACGCTTACTTACGGCATTCAGACAAAATAAGTTTAGTCACCAATGCTGATGACATTATCTTAGCCGATGGTGAGGTTGAATATTTACAAGATGTTTTTGGTTCACGAGCAAAAATATTTGCGCGTGGTGGGCACTGTGGAAACATGGACCGTGTAAGCTTTGTTGATTACATGAATAGCCAATTCGTAGGAGCTAATAAATGATATCACTCAATAAGTTATTAACACTATTGATGACTTTATTCTTTATTACGTTTTTTACAGCATGTTCATCTGTCCCCCAGCTAGAAGAAAATGCCGAAGAGCCTCTTGTGACACTTTCTTCTGGATATGATAAAAAAGCGCTAAGCAATCAATATGACGATCCTTGGGAAGGATTTAATCGTCGTATGTATTACTTTAATGCAAAAGCTGACGAACATGTACTGATACCTGTTATTTCGGCTTATAAAGCGGTAACGCCAAAAATTGTTGAAAAGGGCATTAGTAATTTTTTTAGCAATATAGGAGAGTTCCCCGTTTTCATAAACTCTATTTTACAAGCTAAGCCGACTATCGCTATTGAAACGTTTGCTCGTTTTGCTGTTAATTCTACTTTCGGTATTTTTGGCTTCTTTGATGTGGCAACTCCTATTGGTTTAAACGAACAAAATGAAGATTTTGGGCAAACACTGGGGGTATGGGGAGTTGATTCAGGACCCTATTTAGTTTTACCTCTATTAGGACCATCATCTTTGCGGGATGCTACAGGCTCTGCGATAGACATGTTTACATTTCAAAGCGCTGCATATGAATTAGGTTTGAGAGGAAAGGATGAAAAGGTTTTTTCATTACTACGTAGCCTTGATGCACGCGCTAATTTGCCGTTTAGGTATTATGCCTCGGGTTCTGCATTTGAATACGAGCGTTTAAAAGTGCTGTATATGAAATACAGAGAAATTCAAATAGCACGTTAAGTAGATGCCAGCGAAATAACAACGCCAATTGCTAGGATTTAATTCTAACCATGTATTAGGCATTAAATTACAGATAGCTCAATTATGGTGACTATGTCTTAAAATGCGCTAATATTCTGCACCGCAGCTGCATTTAAATAAACGTTTTTTTTATGTTGGTAAAAAGTGGTTTTGTAGTCGAGTAGCTATAAAGGTATACTGCGCCGATATGTAATAATTAGGATATAAATTTGTTTGCTGTAATTCGCTTTATTTTAATGACACTTGCTTTAGTCTTTATTTGTTGTGTCGCCTGTATTTATAGTATTTTGCGACCATTTCATCGTAATAATGTTTTCCATACCTCTCATTATTTGAGCAAAGTATCTACACTTTTAGGTCTTGAAATTGAAGTTAGAATACCTGAAAGTGTCAAAAATATTGGTCCGGCTGTTTATATTTGTAACCATCAAAATAGTTATGATCTTTTTACCGTTAGCGCTGCAGTGCAACCAGGTACGGTAAGTGTTGGTAAAAAAAGTTTAAAATGGATCCCTTTTTTCGGGCAAATGTATTGGTTAACAGGTAACATTTTAATTGATCGAGCAAATTCTAGTAAAGCAATGAATACTATCGCTTTAACCGCAAAAAAGATTACAGATAAAGAGTTGTCAGTGTGGTTATTTCCTGAAGGAACTCGCAGTAATGGTAAAGGCTTATTGCCATTTAAAACTGGCGCATTTCGAACAGCACAACAAGCCAATGTGCCTATTATTCCGGTATGTGTCAGTAATTGTCATGAAAAAATAAAGTTAGGCCGTTGGAACAATGGTAAATTGATTATTGAATTATTAGAGCCTATATATCTTAATGCCGATGATAAAGAAAGTATAAGAGAAGTCGCTAATAATGCACAAAAAAAGATGCTTGTGAAAATTACTGAGCTCAGTGAAGAGTCAGGAAACGAGCTAGTAAAAAAAGAAAAAAGTTAAAAAATTGAGATAATTATGAAAGACGAAGATTTACAACAATGGCAAGACCATACAAATAATTTAGTGAACGCACTCATAGAAGATGGCACTAACGAAGAGGTTCATCATACGATAGAACATCATTTTTCTAGCACCGATTTTGCAGTGTTAGAAAAAGCCGCTATTGCTGCCTTTAAAATGGGCTTAGAAATTGAAGACCCAGAAGAAGCTGAGCTAGAAAATGGCGACAAAGTTTTCGCTTTTGATATTATTACCGAACAACCACTTGATGAAGAAATTATTTTTGAAGAAACCCAAAAAATGTTCGAATTGGCTCAGCAATGTAACGTTGATTATGATGGTTGGGGCACTTATTTCGAAGAATAAGGCATAAAATTAAAATAAATAATTTTGAAAGGATATACACATGGGATGGATAGAAACACTACTTAATCCGGCAACGTTATCATTATTAATACCAATTATTGCAATAGTTGGCGCTTTTTCTGTTGCGGGATTGAAAGCACATCATAGACATCAAGAGCGAATAGAAAAAATTAAGCACGGTATTGATCCTGATAATTAACTCAACGTTAGCATCAGTGAAAATACAGGTAAGGTCGTTAATTTTATACCCAAGTATAAAAATAAAATGACGTGTTACCGACAATTTTCAAGTTAATTTGTACAATAAAAAAGCAAAGTGATCGCACTTTGCTTTTTTTGTTTTACTGCTTTATTTATAACTAGAATCGATATTCAGCGCCGACATAATAATATGCCCCATTAAATCCAAAAGGTGCTGAGCGTCGCGAATATGTAAACACGCCAGGGCTGCTAACAACAATATTGCCATTTGCATCTTCGATAGTTCCAGATCGGGAATTGCCAATTTCATTTTTATCAGGGTATACATCGAAAATGTTATTGCCGCCGAAATTAAATGAAAGTTCATCGTTAAATTGATAATTGATACGAAAATCAGTTAATAATTTAGCACTGTAGGTTTGTTTTTCACCATCAAGGACGGTGTATTCACCGTAGCGGTTAAAAGCGAGGTTTATTGATAAATTACCTATTCTATATAAGCCCGTTAAACTGATGCGGTCTTGGGGTTGCCATTCTTCAATAATTGAAATGGCTTGTTCTGAAAATACATCACTAGGTGAAACCTCATTTAGCGCACTATCTGCAGGCGTGTAAGTATCTGTAACTTCTGTTTCAGTGAAGTTTGCCGCAAATGTTAGGTCTAACATGCCTGACATTAATTCTGTTTTCCAGGTGGTAATAATATCAAGCCCTGTAGTTTTGGTATCTGCACCATTTAGAAAAAATTGTCCAGCACCAGCACCGGAAGACCTTAATGCCGTATCAAGTGCTTGAGATAACCCTTCCTCTAGAGAATTACTCAGTACAATCCTGTCTTTAATATCGATAGAATAAAAATCGATGGTTAAATTAATATCTTTCGTTACATTCGCAACAGCGCCGAGACTAAAGTTAGTCGACTCTTCTTCTTTAAGTTCGGGAATGCCAACTGCTTGCGCTAAGATACTGTCATTACGGAATGTACCCACTTGTACCGCAATTTGGTCACCGCCATTTGGATTAGTTTGAAATTGGGTACTGATATTATCAGTGTAAAGCTGTTGCATTGACGGCGCCCTGAAGCCCGTACTTATTGCACCGCGTAAAGAAAAGTCATGTGTAATAGACCAATTAGCCGCGAGCTTGAAATTAGAGCTATCACCAAAACCATCGTATTTATCATAACGTAGCGCTGTATTTACAATTAACTGGTCAGTGGCTTGTGCTTCTGTATCTAAGTAGAATGAAATAACATCACGTGCTTCATTAACTGATTGCATCGGTGCTATTCCACCGAATCCTTGAGTGCCAGCACCGCGGTCAGTAGTATATAAGTTATTGCCAAATTCATCGGTATCATAATCGCGGAATGAATATTCATCACCAGCTATAACACCAAATTCATCTGTACGTAACTCTGCTCCTAGGGCTAAGTAAAGCCAGTCAAAACTGTGGGTGTAATCAACATTAATGGTCTGTAAAGTGAGCTCTAAACCATAAGCAAAGGCTTCACGTGGAATAGACCGTCGAATTTCATCAGCGGTTAAGGACGATGTGTATATAAGTGAGTTTGCATACGATGAGTTAATGGTATCACTTGTCGTGTAATCAATATTGTTTTTACCATAGGTGTACGACAAATCTAATGATGAATCATTATTCAGTTCAGTTTTATAACCGAAGTTGTATGAGACATCTTTTATTTCAGTATTAATTTTAGGTAAAAAACCGCCGGGAATGGTAGCGTCACTATCTTGTAGTTGGGCATTACCGTCTAAGTTGTCATTGTGGCGGAAGAAAGCTGCGGATTCATTATCGCGGCTCGAATAGGTAATAAAACCATATAACTCACCATTATTTAAATTGTAGCCGGTATTAATGGTGAGCCCGATTTGGTCGGAGTTTGCATCGCCGATGCGAAAGGTGTCACGTGTTGTGGTTGCTTCTCGTGAGTCCCCTAATAAATAATTACCGTTTTCAAGTAGAGTACAACCTGAAAATTGACATGAACCGTGTAAGCCAGCTCGATTAGTGAAACCTCTATCACGCATGTTTAAAGTTGTATTTACAAAACCATCATCACCTAGCGAAAAGCCATTTGATATATCAATGTTAGTGGTTTTGCCATCACCTTCAACATACTCACCATAAGAAACGGCAACGCTACCACCTTCACTTTGGCTTTTGAGAATGATATTGATCACACCAGCAATCGCATCTGAGCCATATTGAGCGGCGGCGCCATCACGCAATACTTCAATACGCTCTATAGAAGATGCAGGAATAGCATTCATATCTGTGCCAGCGGTCCCACGACCAACAGATGTATTAATGTGAATTAAGCTTGCTTGGTGGCGGCGTTTTCCATTAATTAATACTAATGTTTGATCTGGACCTAAACCACGTAATGTTGCAGGACGTAATGCATCTGTACCGTCACTAATTGACGAGCTAGAAAAGTTAAACGAAGGAGCTATAGCCTGTAACATTCTACCCACTTCAGTTTGGCCAGTGTTGAACAACGCTTCAGCTGATAAAATATCTACGGGAACGGGCAAGTCTTCAACTGAACGACCAGCAACACGGCTACCTATTATTGCGATTACTTCTACTTCTTGTTCGTTTGCTTGGTAGGGTTCTTGGGCAAGTGATGTTTGGTTTACTGCTCCTAGTCCAAGTATTAACGGAACTAAAGTGGCTTTAAGCGTTTTGCTTTTATTCATCTCAATAATGATCTTTGTTAAGTCATAGGTGAATAAAATAATTGAATCGGCCAGTAATGTAAATAAAATCAGTACGGATTGGTCTTATTTACTTACAGTTTGTTTACTGTTTCGTTACCGTTAAGTAATGAGGAGTGACGATACTTATTTATTAGCATTTCGGCTTAAACGAATATCATTCTCTTTTGTTATTTCAAATTTAATCTTAAAATTACTGCTTAAAGACTTAAGTAACCCATCGATATCGTTCGCTTTAAAGTAACCTGCCACCTTTATTTTTGAAAGTTCAGCATCCGTGATTTCAAATTTTGTTGTGGTATAACGACTCACTTCAGCTAGCACTTTGTCTAAAGGTTCACCATGAAAAACTAATCGACCTTGTTGCCAAGCAAGCTCTCGTTGACGTTGTTCAAATGATATTTTTTGCTTTGGAGAATGAATATTATTTTTTATTGTGGCTATTTCTCCTGATGTAATTAATTCATTTGATAAGTCACTTTCATGCAAAGTAGTTAAACTCTCAGCGACTTCGTTTAAAGGATCGTTCGATGTTGTGATTAACACACGTCCTTCGGTGACCACAAGTTCCATATCTTTATCTGTCGTCTTTTGAATATTAAAAACAGTTCCTAAGGCAGTAAATGACTTTCCACCCACTTTTACAATAAAGGGTCTCCCTTTATCTTTTGCAACATCGAAGTTAGCTTCGCCTTTGATGAGCGTTAATAAGCGATTGTTTTTTGAGAAACTGACTCTGACTAGGCTATTTGTATTAAGCTTTATTTTTGAACCATCAGATAAAGAAAACCGAGTTTGTTGACCGATATCAGTATGTAAGGTTCTCACTTCAACAAACTGTCGCTCGTTATTTGTGGTGGGTAAGGTGCTGTTTTTAAGGAATAAGTTCCCAGAAAGTAATAAAATAAAAGTAATGCATGCTGCGATGGTGTATTCAGCGATTAATTGCTTTTTTTGTAAAAGAGACTTCTCTAATGGGAAAAGGGCACTTAACTCATTGTGCACATGTAAATCGTCGCAAAGAGCTGCTAATGAAAATATTTCATTTCGATGTGCAGCACTTTGTTTTGCCCATTGTCGAAAATAGATTTTTTCCTCTTTAGAGAGGCCACTACGAAATTTGTTGAGCCAAAGTCTTGCTTGCTCTTTAGTCAGACTTTCATTGTTATTAGCGGTGATTATTTTATTGGCATCACGCATCGTGTTATCGCTGCTTTTAACGAACAGCGAAGTGAACTTGTTAATAGGATCCATTTTTGTTCTTATTCTTCCATTTTGAAAGTCAGTGTAGGCTAAAAAACAATCAATCACAATAAGGTTATATAGTAGCTGTCTATAAGAACAGATGAATTTAATCTTTTATTGGAAGTAATATACCGTGCGGTCTAAGTGTTATATGTTAGGCTCATTAGCATTTTATGATTGAAGAAAACCGATGACATTAAAAGCAAATTTAACGCATTTTCTTGATGAAGAAGGTCATGTGCTCGAGCTAACTGAACAAGCGAGTACGGTTTTCAAATTTCTGAGCAAGATAGTGCTATCAGTTACTAAGAATATCGAGCAGCCACTCATTGATGTTGATGTAAAATGTAATACCCGAGCCAATAGCCTTTCTTGTGATGGGAGCATAGAAGCAACGTGCATCGCCATGGATATGATTGAATGGCATTGCGATACCTGTGAGGCATCAGGAACGATATCAAATTGGCTAGGAAGCGCATGGGACAAGCAAGAACGCACAATCCATTAATCCACTATTTTGTTTCAGCTGTGAAGTGGCCTAAAAACTTATTTCAACTACGCAGATAACTCTAACGTATTAATGGTTGCTTCTACCAATTTCTCGCGACTTTCATGTAATAAACGATAAAGGTTAAGCTGGTTTTTAGCGCGTGCTAAATTATGATTTTCATGTTCAACATGAAAGTAATTATCACCATCTAAATAATCAGTTAAGAACCGAACGCCAATCATAAAAGGTAATAGCTGTGCGCCAATGACCAAACTTTGTTGTTCAAGTTCAGTCATGTTATCACCAAAGTTCTCAATATAACCTTGTGCTAATGCGCTATAAATATCAAAACTAACCTTCATATTAGCTAAGTCTGTGCCATCTTCTGGCAAATTTGAACAGCAAGTTCTCACCATATCACCAAAGTCATGCATCAGATATCCTGGCATACAGGTATCTAAATCAATTACAGCAAGTGGCTGGTTCGATTTAGTACAAAACAGTAAATTATTAATTTTAGTATCGTTATGGGTTACCTGTATTGGCAGTTGTTTGGTTAACTTTTCTACCTCATCAATAAAAACTTGTTGAGCCATACAAAAATCAACTAATGATTGGCATGAAGCTAAACGATCATGAGAATCAGCTTTGATCACCACTTTCAATTGATCCATCCTTTTAGACAAATTATGAAAGTCTGGAATGGTTTCTGCTAATGATGTTGCCGGAAAATCACTTAATGCAGAAGTAAATTGTGCAAAAGCAGCCCCAACTTGTCTCGCTTGTTCGGGGGTTTCAACTTCCTCAACAGTAAAACAATTCGGTATATAATGAATAGCACGCCAATACTCGTTATATGTGTCTATAACCATAGGCTGTTGATTAATTGTTGGTATTTGCCATAAAGGTGATAGTGAGTACAGTTTACTTTTCTTTTTTTCTAGTAAATGTTTGTTAATTAACTCAGCGTTATCAATAACCTGTTGAGGATACTTAAACACATTTTTGTTGATCCTTTGTAAAACAAAATTATCATTAATGGTACCGACTAAAAATGTACTGTTTATTAAACCATTCCCTAAAGGAGATACTGTGTTGTTATCAATAGAGCATTGATAATTTATTAAAACTTGATTTAGGGTTTTGTTATCAACAACTTTAGTCATAATTATTTACTGCTAGTGTTCGTATCAGAAGGGTTCAAAACAACATAGTCCTTTATTATAAAAAGGTCTTAGACGATATTTTTAAGCTGGGATCAGCGGCTATATTAATAGAAAGTCGTAAATATGGGAAGTTAAAGCTGAGTCTTTCCTTGTATTTCAGCCAAGTAGATGTTGTAAAAAAGTTAATTCACTTTACCTTAACGATGTGCTTGAGTAGCCTTACCGAGACAATAATCGTTTTAGATTTGTAAATTTCGTTGCTTATATACAATATGGTCTTTTAACCCTTCTACGCTGACCTTATCTCCGCTTGGGTAAATAACTTGATGCACAACTCCTTTTAAAGCATCGGGGCGATAGTCGAGATCGCCGTTAATTCTTTGAGCAACAGAGTGATTAATTATAGGAGGCAAGCCAGTAATTTTATCATCGACAATAACACAACAACGTCGACTCGTTAATGTGAGCCAGTCAATTAGCGGAATACGCTTTTGCTGATGATTCTTGCCAAATACATTGGGCGTGATCAATACATCATCAATCGTTATTTTGTATTTGGCCTTTTTAGGTAAAAGCGTAGAAAAGTTGATGTCGTCATCGGATTTTACTGTTAATTGAATGGGTAATGCGACTAGCCAGTTAAGCATAAACTCTAGGGTGATATCAGATAAACCGTCTTGATAATAACCACCACCCACATCAGAATGGGCGCCTGAAAACCATATTTCCAATGTACGATCATCGAGATTCATTAAAGTGGGCTGAAAAGCTTTTCTTTTCTCATCAAGCGCAACCATATGTAGCGCTTTTTTTACGGTAGGGGCAAGCGTGTGGCCATGTTCGAAAATAACGTCAAAGTCGGGACGTTCGCTTTTGCTTAAATTCGGTAAACCAATTGAGGCAACGGTATCAAAAATTGCTTGGTAAATTGTCAGCTCGGGCATGTCTTTACTGATAATCGCACAAAAGCGTCTGGCGAGTGCTCCTCCTCTGCTAAAGCCCGTTAAAAGAATGTTATCCCCCACTTGAAAGTGTTGAATAAAATCTGCTTTTGCTTGATTGAGAATAGTCGAAATGTCTGATTTTTCAGGGGAGATAAGCGCATTTATTGTACGGCTTAATCGATTGCCATATGTTCCAACACCGCGGTAATAAAAGCATTTTTGACGGCTATCACTCCAGCCACTCGCTTGACCCTTTACCGTCTTTAAATTACCGCCACATAACAAATGAAACTTAACAATATTGCTAATGTTATCGTCGTCTTTTATCCCATGGTCATTAACACTTTGCTTTGCATCACTTGGCTCGTTTGAAGTACCATCGAAGTTGAAAATTAGCAATTTTTCCATGGACAATCCTTTTAATTTTCAGCATTGCTTTGAGCTGGAAATATCAAACTAAATCTTGCCCCAGGTAAGTCAGTACCGCTACTTACTGCAATTCTACCGTTATGCCAATCCATCACTTTAGCACTAATGGCAAGCCCTAAACCAAAATGCCCTTGCTCTCGAGCTCGCGTACTGTCGAGTTTAATAAATGGAGAGAATATTTCCTCTCGTTTATCTTTTGGAACTCCCTTACCATCATCTTCTACCGCTATTGAAAACCCTTGATTGGTGGTTTTTATTGACAAGTTTACTTGAGACTCTGCATGTTGAATTGCATTGCTCACTAAGTTCAACGCCGCACGATAGCACCAATGAAAATCTAAAGCATAGAATTTTTCTACAGTTAACAACTGGCATGCCAACTTGATATTATGTTGCTCAGATAATGACTGGCAGTCGCTAGTAACAAGCTCAATTAGGTTATTTACATCAATTAATTCTGGCTTTAAATGGAAGCTTTGTCGTTCCATACCGGCATAATCAAGAAAAGCTGTGGTCATATCTTCCATGCGTGTTAATTCATTTTCCATGCGTGAAAGGTAGTTGTTTTTTTTCGTTAAATCATCACAGTCTAGTGCCGCTTCAACCCCAAACCGCAAGCATGACATTGGTGTTCGAATGTCATGAGAAATACTACGAGCAAGAATTTTATTATCAGCAACAAGTTTTTCTATACGGGCAGCCATATTATTAAAGCTGCTCTCTAGAGTATTGATATAAGAGAGACGGTTATAAGGAACACGGATTGAAAGGTCTCCGGCACCTATTTTTGCGGCAGAGGATGTGAGTAAATAAAGACGGCGTGTTAATGGCAATAACCAGAGAAGCAGAATACCACAAATACCTATATATAAAATTAAGGTAAATAGAAGGTTCTCTTGCTCATTTTCAGAGGCTAAAGATGGTAGCTGCATATGTATTAACATTTCTGGGTGGAGTGTGATTTTTTTTAACAAATAGGCATCGTTATCTGACGCTAAAAGTAAACCACCCGGCTGTGAAAGCTGAGCGAGTAACGATTGCGGCAGGGCGATGTTATCGCTATTTTCAAGAGAAACACTGACTTGAAAATGTTGCGCTAATTGGTTGATCTTGGTTGATAACTCACTGGTTTTTATTAGTGATAACTGCTGGTCAAAACCATCAATAAGTTTTTGATATACAACTAACTCCGTATTTTCGTGTTCATCACCTTGTTTGGCGACAAGTTTATCTAGTCCCCAACTTATAATGAATAATGCGCCTAATACCGCAACCACCATACTGATATATAAGCGTTTCATTTTTTCTATTCAGCCCAAGCGTCGGCAACAAACAAATAACCTTTGCCCCATACGGTTTTAAATTTTTGTGGTTTTTGCGGATCGTCATTAAATATTTTACGTAGCGTTGAAAGCATGACATCAAAACGACGATCTTGTCCGTCATATTCACGCCCTTTTAAGGCTTTAAACACGGTATCTCTATCAACGACTTCTCCCGCATGGTTGGCAAGAAAGGTTAAAAAAGAAAATAAGCTGGTGGACAATTCAACCTCTTCATTTTTATAAGTGACTCTTTTAGCTTCACCATTAATAATAAGCTCGCCGTGAGTAATTATTTGTGTGGATGTTTCTGTTGGTGCGTTATGTTTTAATGCGCCAGTAATTCTCGCGAGTAGGGCGCGTGGACGAACGGGTTTTATCACGTAGTCATTTGCGCCTGCTTCTAAACCAATTACTTCATCAAATTCGTCTGCTCTTGCTGTTAACATGATTATAGGTAACTGGCTTTCTTGGCGAATTAAGCGACAAACCTCAATACCATTTAAGCCAGGTAGCATAATATCAAGTAAAACCAATTGTGGTTGAAATTTGGCCATGGCAGCCATGACTAAATCACCACGAGCTACGTGATCAACAATAAAATTTTGCTCACGTAGGTACTCACAAACCCAATCAGCTAAAGTTAAATCGTCTTCCACTAATAATATTCGACTTGTCATCTTTGTTTTCCTTATACCTTTGGCGTTAAAATATACGCCAGCGACGTTTTCTAGAGGTTGCTTTGTGCACCCAACTTACTTCTACTGCTGTTTCAGCAATCACTTTGTTGTCAATTGATGACATCAGTTGGAATTCAATTTTTTTGTTTGACTCAAAATTGAAAATAACTTCGTTGCCATTGCTGTTTTTCCAACACTTTATGACTTTTAGTTGTGATTGTTTCAATTTTGGGTGTTTTATATAAAGACAATAATCTTGCTTTATCTGGCTAACCCAATTTAATTTTACGTTAGCGTAACAAGTTCTACCATGTCGTAAAGCAATACAATTTGCCGGCTGAGCAGACAAATTAATTTTACTTACAGATAAATTATTTATATTTTCTCTTTGATTTTCATTATTAATTTCTGAAGCTGAACTGTTTAAACTGGCAAATAAACATAGTATTACTAACCATTTTTTAGCAATTCCATTGCTAAGTTTAAAATACATAGAGAGCCCCTAACATCACTTGCGTTAAGTGCTGCTTACCGATTATAGGGCTGTTTCCGATAGGCGTAGAATAATAACTTTGTGTTATGCCACCATTGAACGACCAACTTTTAGAAATTGGATAACGAGCAAATATTTCTAGTTGTGCTTTGTAACTACTGCCAGGACTGTAGAAAGGGCGAGCTGCAGATACTTCATTTCTATTTACGCCAACAAAGTAATCCGTTACGTTTTTTGAATAGTGGGTAAATCCGGCTCCCAGATAAATGTCCCAATTTCTATAAGGAATTAATTGGCTATAAAAGATGTCAGCAACCCAGCCATCAGTGCTAAGTGCAGCAATATCAACGGATAAAATAGCATCGTTATAAAAGTGAGAGTAACGAACACCTAACCCTTGGCCAAAGTCTCTTTCTTTTAGCCCTGCTAAAGTAGGTATTCCATGGTTGCTGTTTTTGATTAATATTTCTGGGTCATAACCTGTTAGATAGGTTTTATGGATAATATCGAGTTCCCAATTATCTTCAACCATAAGTTCATAACCTATTTCGCCTCCTAACGTTACGGCATCAGAGCGACGATGGTTTGATTGAATGAAAAAACCTTTATAGTAAAGGTCGAGCAATAACGAAACATTAAGATAATCTTCAAACTCAGACTGTTTTACCCCTTTTAATGCGTTTTGCTGGTAAACACCTGAAACTCCACCCATTAGCTGCCAGCTAAATGTTTTATCAAAAACCGTGGTTTCATTTTCATGTTGAGGATCAGCAGCAAAAGCTGATACTGATACAAATGTCAAAAGCAAAGACAACATATGAAGTTTAATAGCCATTAATCTTTTTTTTAGCATTTTTTACTGCCTATTCATTGCGTGTAAATCGAGAGATGATTTTTCATGATTATTTTAAAAGAATTTTTATTATTTCTATTATGACTAAATATTATCAAATGTTACTTAACTTTGTCAGATTTGTAGTCGTGAAAAATGTTTAAAAATTGTAAGTAAAACCATATATATACCCAAGTCACTTGAACATGCAGGTTTCAGCAAGTCGAGAAAGGGGGCGTTGCAAGGCCTTGATTGGAATAATCGTTATACTATCGTCTAAATCAATTACGCAACAGATGACCTTTTATCGGCTTGCCCAACGGAAGGTAAGCATCTTCAAGTGGCTTGGTATAGGCATATAGGTTGATCATTTAAACGACAAAAGTACTGTAGCCCAAAAGCAGGTAATGATAATTACGGTTTGATATAGCTTTAAACTATAGCTAACAAAGTGAAAGAATATTTTAACTTTGGCTAAAAGTTTATTATGCTTTAGCCATAAATTGCAATTACCCTCAGGCTAACTTCATGTCAAACGCATCATCAACGCAAGCACCTTCATTTAATTGGCAAGATCCCTTGCTACTTGAATCTTTATTGAGTGAAGAAGAACGGATGATCCGCGATACTGCACATCAATATTGTCAAGAAAAACTGATGCCAAGAGTATTAGAGGCGAACCGAAATGAAGTCTTCGATGCCAGCATAATGACAGAATTAGGTGAGCTCGGTTTGTTAGGGTGCACCTTGCCAGAAAAATACGGCTGCTCTGGGGTTAATTATGTGACTTATGGTTTAATCGCGCGTGAAGTCGAGCGGGTTGATAGTGGCTATCGTAGTGCCATGAGTGTTCAGTCATCATTGGTTATGCATCCCATATATGCTTATGGCAGTGAAGAACAACGAATGAAATACTTACCTAAATTAGCAACGGGTGAATACATTGGTTGTTTCGGGCTAACAGAGCCTAATTCTGGTTCTGACCCTGCAAGTTTAGCGACAAGGGCTGAAGAAGTTGATGGCGGCTATTGCTTAACCGGTAACAAAATGTGGATCACTAATTCACCTATTGCCGATATTTTTGTTATTTGGGCTAAGCTCAATGGCGTTATTCGTGGCTTTATTCTTGAAAAAGGCATGTCAGGGCTGTCGGCACCTAAGATAGAAGGCAAATTCTCATTGCGCGCATCTATTACCGGTGAGGTGGTTATGGATAATGTCTTCGTGCCTAGTGAAAATATTTTGCCTAATGTTAAAGGCTTGTCTGGTCCTTTTGGTTGTTTAAATAAAGCAAGATATGGTATTGCTTGGGGCGCATTAGGTGCAGCAGAGTTTTGTTGGCATGGTGCTCGTCAATATACTTTAGACCGTGAGCAGTTCGGTAAACCGCTTGCTGCTACTCAACTGATCCAGAAAAAACTGGCTGATATGCAAACTGATATCACCACCGGCTTATTTGCTTGTTTACAGGTTGGCCGTTTAATGGATGCAGGCACACTTTCACCAGAAGCTATTTCTTTAGTGAAACGTAACTCATGTGGCAAAGCGCTAGAAATTGCACGTAACGCACGAGACATGCACGGTGGTAATGGTATTAGTGACGAGTTTCATGTAATTCGTCATATGATGAATTTAGAGGCTGTTAATACATATGAAGGAACGCATGACGTACATGCGTTAATTCTTGGCCGTGCGCAAACCGGCATTCAAGCTTTCTTTTAGCCAGTATACCAACACACTTCAAGAGGCAGTTTCAGCGCTAAGCTAGGGGATCAGATCAAGGCGAGATACGAAGTTAATGGTTATTCCCTTATCGAGTGTTGCAACGCTGAACTGTTTTTCTCGCTTAGCTCCCGTTACGCAAGTCGATAAAGGGTCACCTCCAGTGTTATTTATGTCGACAATAGAATACCTGTTCTCTTCAATCAATGTCTTGTAGCTACCCCCTTTCTCGACTTGCTGAGATCTGCATATTGAGGTGTAATGGGTATATATTCATTTTTGGAAAAAGGTAAGTGTACTTTTTTTTAAATTTGTCTAGGTGAATATAGTGTTAATCGCTTAAAATGAAGTTAACTGTAACCATTGTACTGACAAAGATATGACCTCTAGCCGTAAAAAAAATGAAGCCGAATTAGTTTTAGCATTCAAATCCTTATTAAAAGATCAATGTTACGGTTCGCAAAGTCAGTTAGCGGAAGCATTAGACAAGCAGGGTTTTAAAAATATGTCGCAAGCGAAAATATCTCGCTTGTTGTCAAAACTTGGCGCCGTTAAAATGCGGAACGCGAATACAGAAGTCGTTTATATTTTACCAGACGAACTTGCGGTACCTAAATCAAAACAGTCAATACAGTCAGTGGTGGTTAGTGTTAAGCACAACAATATGCAAATAATTTTAAAAACGGGTATTGGTGGCGCACCATTAATATCTAGAATGTTAGACAGTTTAGGTGAGCCTGCTGGTATTTTAGGTACATTGGCTGGCGACGACACGATATTTATTGCTCCTGTTGATATCAATAGAATTGATGAAATCACCCAAGAAATTAAGAATTTGTTAGACGTGTAGAATAAATTTGCACATTTAAGTGAAAATCAAATAAAAGAGGGCAACAATTATGTTGCCCTCTTTTATTTATGTAATATCATGTTGTTCAATTATTTCAATACCTTATTTATGTGACAGTGATTGTGTCATATGACATTTAGGGGGACTGTCGCTTCATTGACGCAGACAGAGTCAATGAAAAAAGTTTTACTGGCTCCACTTAACACACAGTGAAATTAAAGGATTTATTTTGAAAAAGAACATAGAAATTAAAGATAACAATCTTGAAGGTACAGTAAGTTTTAGAAAAGGTTTCGGTTATAGCTTTACCGAAAACGAACATATTATTCGTTTACATTGCTCGGCAGTTAGCGGTAAAGAATATCTTTATGTGGATGAAATTCTTGTTTCAGAAAAATGGTCGTTTAGACGAAAATCTATACACAAATTCACCATCGGCGATGATTTTTATGAAGTCGAACTACATGTCGTTAATCTGCTGACCGGTGAAACGCACTGTACATTAATTAAAGATGGCGTTCATGTAAAAACGCTAAAAAAAGCGTTAAAGAAAAGTCGTCAGCTTAGTAAAGACAAAATTTGGTGGTATATTCCCAGCTGTTTTTTAGTGGGGGGTCTTGCGGGATTCTTGTCGGTTAAAGTTTTTTTTATGTTGTTTGGTGGATAAAATGGATGTTAACGCTAAAAAAATAAAAAGCTTACGTACCGATAAAGGTTGGACTCAACAACATTTAGCTGACGCATGTGCTATTAGTTTGCGCACCGTACAAAGAGTAGAGCGATATGGTAATGCCTCTCAAGATACTCTACTTGGGCTAGCGTCAGTTTTTGAAGTACTACAAAGTGATTTAATTGTGCTTGAAGATCCCGTGGAGGCACTTGCAAATGTAGATGAAAGTAGTCGTAGTCGCCAAAATAAGCAAATATTGTCTGCTGGTTTGTTTGGCGCAATTGTTGGTGCATTGATTATGTTTTTAGTTAAATGAATAGCTAAGTGAGCAATGAAACATAAAGAGGGCAACCCACCTTTTTATGTTTTTGATATAAAGTTAAACACAAGAAAATACCCAACGAGTTTTACTGTAAAAATTCTCTTCAGGTGTTAATAATACATTGTCGAGTGAGCAGCCTTGTAGCAAGCTATTTGCTCGCTGAGTTTCTAAACAAAGTGCGGCTCGTGGCTGATAACAACAGCCGTCTTTGCCAATTTGACTACCGTCTATATAATTGGCGGTATATAAAATTAGGCTGGGTTGGTCAGAATAAATACTCAGACAACGGCCCGAGCGTTGTTCAAAGGCTTTTGCCGCTAATGCTTCTCCAGTCAAACTCTCTTCATTTAACAGCCAATAGTTGTCATAGCCGATTCCAATTTTTACTTGTGAGTCATCACCATTTATTTCATCACCAATAACTCTTAAATGATTTGGGTTGGTAAAGTCATGAGCCGTTCCTGCAACGGGTCTTTGTTCTCCTGTTGGGTATACGCGCTCACACATAGGTAGAAAGTGATCAGCATTAATATAAACCTGATGCTCTAAAATATTGCCACTATTATGGCCAGCCAAATTAAAATAACTGTGCTGCGTTAAATTTATTATCGTGGTTTTATCCGAGTTAGCAAAATATTCAAGAGTGAATTGATTATCATCATTTAATGTATAAATGACTTTAAATGTAACGGTGCCAGGAAATCCTTCTTCACCATCTGGGCTGGTAAAGATAAGTTCAACGCTTGAAGAGGTTTCATCATGAAATGGTTTTGCTTGCCATAATTGTTTATTAAGGGCTTTTTTTCCACCATGCAATTGGCTGTCTGGTGCATTTAGTGTGAGTTGAAATTTTTCATCGCCAATACTAAGTTTTCCTTGGTCAATTCTTCCCGCGTAACGACCAATAATCGCACCTAAATAATAAGGATCATCTTCGTAACTTTGAATGTTATCGTAACCTAAAACAATGTCAGCAAAAGTGCCTTTATTATCTTGAGTCTTTATTGAGGTAATAATGCCACCAAAATTTGTAATACTGACGTTAGTGCCAATTTTGTTTTGCAGGGTAAAAAGTTGGACAGATTCACCACTTGATAATTGACCAAAATCAGATGTTGATATTCGACTCAGGTTATCTTCGTTTTCTGAATGCTTCTTCACCACTAAAACCTCATTGATATTCATTTTACTTTTCATCAACATATCATATTGAAGCTAGGTATTTAAGCCAATAGAAAAGTGTAATGTTTTTGATCTAATTAATAAGGGATTCAACTAAAGGGCTCGTTCTTCGTGTATTTATTTTAATATCGAGTAAATTCACAAACTTGTCATCAAAGTGCAATAAAACTCACCTACACTCCATCATTAAAGGAGCAAAATGTGAAAAAACAACTTTTAGCGTTATTAGCAAGTAAAGCAATCACGACTGTATTTCAACCTATATTTAACGTACAAACCAAAACCATATTAGGTTATGAGGCGTTATCGCGTGGCCCTGAAAATACGGAGCTGTATTCACCTGATGAGCTTTTTCAATTAGCGACTCATTACGATTTATTATCTGAATTAGAAATATTGTGCCGAGATAAAGCGATCACCCGTTTTGCTGAATTAAAGTTAAAAGGGAAGTTATTTCTAAATATTAGTCCTTTAGTACTACTAAGTAGAAATCATCCTCAAGGCGAAACAGTTAAACTTGTTCACCAAGCAGGATTGAGCTGTGAGCAAATTGTTATAGAGTTAAGTGAAAAATACCCGGCTCCGAGCAATACAATGCTTAGTGAAGCGCTAGCTAAATATCGTCACTTTGGCTTTGATGTCGCAATTGATGATCTTGGTGCAGGGTACTCAGGTTTGAAATTATGGAGTCAATTACGCCCTAATATTGTAAAAATCGACCGATATTTTGTAGAGAACTGTCACCAGGACAGCTTTAAACGAAAATTTCTTAAAGCCATTTTTGACTTAGCAGGATCAGCACAAGCTAAAGTTGTGGTTGAAGGAATTGAAACGGTAGATGAGTTTAAACTATTGAAAAAGTTAGGCATGGTTTACGCCCAAGGTTTTTATCTCGCCAAACCTATGCTTAACCCGGTAAGAGATTACCCGCAGTTTATCGAAAGCTGCAGTCATTATGAAAATACTCCTACTAAGCTTAGAATTATTTCCAGCCTGTAAATATCATCGAAACTTAGAGGAGGTGTTGCTACTGGTGCGTTAAGCACCAAAAACTAAAGGTATTATCTTGTAAATTACTGCTACTTTTTGTTTGGCTCTCTTGATACGTTCCAGTGAAAAACTCATAAGGCATATAACAATAACCTTGGTCGCCAAACTCTTCTCCCCAAGAATTTCTCACGATAAAATACTGCTTGTCATTACAGTAGCCAACAATTAATAAAGCATGGCCACCTAATCTAACTTCATCTTGTGCGGGCATTTTCATTACACCCGTTGCTGGTGTTAAATAAAAGCTTTTTGGTACCATCATGCCGAATATTACCGGAAACCCTTTCGATAAAGACAGTTTTAATTCATCTAACCCGTCGTCTATCGTTAACCGGCAAAAACGGTTAATAATATGTTTTCCAGCTTGCTTAATTGCTTGTGCCGATGGTTTTTCTGATATTGCTGCATGCAGCTCTGGCTCATTATCTGCTAATACCTTTGCTATAGCGGCAGATATCTCAGCAACGGTGCCCGTTCTAACAATCTCTTTTATACTTTTAGGTAACGTTGTTTCAGGGTAAGGCCAAGAAATCTCCGAACAAATACCATTTTTAAATAACGACTTAATACCGTTGCGAATAAACACGGGCGCATTTAAATCAACCTTGTCTTCTGCCACACGCTCGTTGTAATAAATAAACATTTGTGAAGCATCAATATTGCTGGCGTTTTCATTAATAAAAGGCTGTTCATCTTCTATCAAATACAACTCTGCTGCTACAGCAATGGCACAAGCAGAGCAAGAATTGAGTAAACCTTGATTGATAACAGACGAGGTAAGCTTTTCCCTTAAATTGACATAGTTGAGGGTATGCTCTGCTACTTTTTCTTTTAATTTTATTGGACAAGAAATATGATTATAGTTTGAAGACTTCTCGCCATGATGATCACAAAAATGATGATCTCGATGATCATGACAATCAGGTTTTACAGTTCTTTTGTGTAGTGCTTCCACGGTTCTCTCTTATTATTGATGAGTTACGTTAATTCTTAATACATTAAAAATTACTGATTAAAGTATTGCAAGAACTACTTTCTTCAGTAATTTACCTCTTTGATTTATAAAAGCTATCAGTTAATGTAACCCACAGATTATTATTTTAAAAAGGATCTTTTATGCAAGCAGATGTTTGTTTAGTGAACATGCCATATTCATCGCTTACTACTCCGTCATTAGCACTGGGGTTGCTAGAAACCTATATTAGCGAGTTTGGTTACGCTGTTGAAACAATGCATGCCAATATGGAGTTTGCAACCACTGTAGGGCTTGCTGAGTATGAAGTAATTAATCACTCTTTTCATGAATGTTTACTTGGGGAATGGACATTTTCTTCAGTCGCTTTTCCTGAGAAAGAAATAGACGACGACGCCTTTTTTGCTTTATTTGCAGATATATCCCCCCTTGAAATACAACAACTCATATTAGTTCGCCAGAAAACAGCGTTATTTATTGATCAACTTGCGAAAAAAATACTGGCTAAACAGCCTCGTATTGTCGGTTGTACTTCTACCTTTCAACAAAATTGTGCCTCTCTCGCTTTATTAAGAAGAATAAAGGCGATAGACCCAAGTGTGATCACTATGATGGGCGGTGCGAATTGTGAAGGAGATATGGGTCAACAAATTAGTGACTCATTTTCATGGGTTGACTATGTTTTTTCTGGAGAATGTGATGATGTGATTGGCGACTTTGTTGATAAACTTATTCAAGGTCAGGTAATCGAACCTCACAAGCTTCCTCTAGGTTTTATTGCTCAGTCTCCCTCCCTCATCACCACAAAGCAAGAAACTCAGAAAAAAACACATATCGCTGCCGTTAACGACATGTCAAAAGTTGCTAGCCCACGCTACGACACATACTTTGCAAGTTTAAAAAAGTTAGATTTGTACAAATATATTAGCCCTGGTTTAATTGTTGAAACGTCTAGAGGTTGCTGGTGGGGAGCCAAACAGCACTGCACTTTTTGTGGTCTTTTTGGCTCTAGTATGAACTATCGTGCTAAACCACCTGAAGTGATACTGAAGGAATTACAAAACTTATCAACTAAATATAACGTTACCAAGTTTGAAATGGTCGATAATATCATTCCGCTTGAATACTCAAAAACGGTTATTCCCGAACTTGCTGAAAAGCACAATTACACTTTTTTTTATGAAACAAAATCAAATCTTAAAAAAGAACAAATAGAACAATACGCTAAAGCCGGTATTAAATTTATTCAACCAGGAATTGAAAGCCTAAACGACGACTTTTTAAAACTGGTTAAAAAAGGCGTAACCGCAGTACAAAATATTGCCCTGCTCAAGTGGTCGAGAACTTTTGGGGTACACGTACTTTGGAATTTATTAAGTGACGCGCCAAATGATAAAGAGCAATGGTATGTTGAAATGGCAGACTTACTGCCTCAACTCACTCATTTAGAAGCTCCTTGTAGTGAATTAATTAAAATACGCTATCCACGATTTAGCCCTTACTTTAATAAGCCAGAAGAGCATGGGTTAACGCTAGAACCGCTTAAAAGTTATCAATATATTTATCCTTTAGCACAAGATGAACTAGTTAATATTGCTTACTTTTTTGATGAAATATCGACTAAAGAACAAGGGATTTATAATGTTAGCCAAAGCTTTCGTTTTCAAACACCAGCTTTAAAGCGTTTGCAACATCTAATTGTTGAGTGGCGTTCAAGTTGGTCAGAGCATCAACAAGCTATTTTTTGCATGAAAGACAGCGGTGATAAAATTTTACTAACGGATACTCGCCCAGTAGCAACACGTTTATTACATATTTTAGTCGGTAATGAAGCTGAAATTTACCGATTATGTGCTGAACCAATTACTCGTGAGCGGTTATTTATTAAACTGTCGAAAATGGATAAGGACATTGATGATGCATTGTTTACTCAACTTATGGCTAACCTAGTGAGCAATCATTTGATTATTTTTTTAAGTAACTGTTATTTTGCATTGGCATATGATCAAGAAGCTACGCCATATTTGAGCCTAACAGAATACCCTTCAGGTTATTTAGACCAGCAAAAAGTGATGGAAGAGCGTGAGCTCCTTTTAAATGAAATACCTGCGAGTAAAGATCTTGTGGCTGAATAGCACATGTTTAAATAAAACAGTAGACGCTTTATTTTTAAAGACCTACTGTGCTTTAGTGCTAATTGTAGTGCCAGAAGAAATACTAACTTAGTATTTCTTACAAAGCTCTTCCATCGTTAAAGCTATGTAGCGAAATGTTTGAAAAGAGCTCATTTCAATCATCGCTTTATGGGCTTTAGTTAACGGGAGGGTGTTCATTAAGTTAATAATATCTTTGCGATGATGAATATCTAATTCAGCATGCTTCATTAACGTGTCAAACCCTTCAGCAGGTAAACCCGAACTTTTAATCAGGTGGTTTACATATTCTACCGTGGGGGGATAAGTTTCAATTGAAGCTAAATATCCCATAAAGGCAACGGGGTGATGATGACGTATCCAGTAATATTGAGAGCCGATCATTGCTGTTGAATTACAAGGATGAATGCGCCCTAGCACATCTTCTCTCGACATTCCTAAATGGGCAAGGTCGCGTATATACCATTCGTCGTGACCGCGCTCTTCTTTTATATGTTGTTCTAAATACTCTATTAATGGTTTACAAATAGGGTCATCGGGCAAAAGCTTAGCGCAACGAATAGCTTCTTCCATTAACGGTACGGTAGCCGTTGCTACGCAGTAGCCAGCATAAATATAATCAGGGCATAGTTTATCTAAATGTGGATGGGCTTGAAAATCTCTATTGGTGGCAAAAGCACGTTCGCTGATAAATGATAGTTTGTCGGTGAGCTCTTGATAATAATTATCTGAATTTTCTGGTGTGTTACTATCGCATGATTCTTCACTGGTTGATTTAGTAAAAGTCATTGTAATGTTAAATTCCATGTAATAAAAAACCAATGCGTTTGTAAGTTTGACGGCATTGGTTTATTTAAATTTTATCTAAAAAAGCCCTAGTTTATAAGGGGGCACCAACAATCTTACATACTGCTTTTTCTTCAGGTGTAAGCTTTTTATGTATAGCTTCAATATGTTTAAGTTCATCATCAGATAAGTTATTAATTGCATCTATATGGTCTTGAGTTAACTTATCTTTATCTAAAACGCCAGCTTGATGTAGTTTGTCACAATGAGTTGTCATGCAGATATATCCCTTTCTAGTTAAATTTTTAGTTTGTTCATAAAAATATAGCCATTGTTATTGTTTCACTTAACTGAATAACTGGTTATTATGGTTTAAGTTAATGTAGTTAAAATTTACTGTCAAGTTGTTAATTTTTAGATAAATGATGTTTTAGTTTTGCTATAGAACCTTCATTACTCTGAATTTATAATAGATTTAGAATAATACTTATAATCAGCTGGGTAACTTCAATATATATGCGTATTTTTTTTTGTTTGACTCTACTCTTACTATCATTGAATAGTTTTTTTTGCTCAGCCAATATTAACTCTCTCCGTTTTAGTCATTTGTCAGCGTCTGAAGGCTTATCTTTAAGTGATGTTACTGCTACTTTTCAAGATAGCTCTGGATACATGTGGATTGCTACTAGTGATGGTTTAAATAGGTACGATGGATATAACTTTAAAATTTACCGCCATAAACCTAGTGACAGTCAATCGATTTCAGACAGTAATATTACTGATATTAGTGAAGACAAATTTGGTAACTTATGGGTTGCTACTCAAAATGGTCTAAATAAACTTTCTCGAAAAACGGGAAAATTCAAACGTTTTTACGCTAATGAAAATGCAAATAATAGTTTAAATAGTAGTATTATAAATACTATATTAATTGATAAAAGTGGCAATTTTTGGCTAGGGACAACGAAGGGAGTAAATTACTTTAATCCCGCTACTGAACTTTTCAGTTCCTTGCCTTTTGATAACAACAGTAATATTACTGCTTTGCATCAAGATAAAGACGGTAGTTTATGGTTAGGGACCGCTAATAGTGGCCTTACTCATTATCAAAAGCCTAACTCATTAGCAAAGCACACATCTTACCGTCATCAAAGTGATGTTAGTGGGAGTTTAAGTTCCGATGAAATATCGGTCATTTATCGAGATTCAAAAGACACTTTATGGGTGGGCACTAAGGCGGCAGGTTTAAATAAGCTTAATAGTAAACAATCAACTTTTAGCTATATTACTCACCAACCTACAAATAAAAGTCCAACTCGAAGCCTTAGTCAGTTAAGTAATAATCAGGTTACTGATATCTATCAAGATCCTATTGGCAATCTTTGGGTGTCAACTGCTGGCGGAGGGCTAAATGTTATCGGCGCTGATAGCGGTAATATTCAACATTTTCGAGCTGATAGTAATAATACTACAGCGCCTAATGTAGATAAGATCAAGAGCCTTTATGCTGATAATCACGGCGCTATTTGGCTTGGTACCTTTGGTGGTGGTATTAATAAAACGAATGGTTTTGTCTCTCACTTCAACTTAGTAGCTCCGAAAAACAGTGATTTAGCTGGTTTAAGTCATAATATGATCTCTGCTTTTCATCAAGATCAAGAAAAGCGGCTATGGGTTGCTACCTTTGGTGGTGGCGTAAATATCAGTAAAGATGGTGGAAAAACCTTTAGCTTTCTGAAAAATGATCCTTCAAATAAAAATAGCTTATCAAGTGATAGTGTTTTATCTATTTACCAAGATGATAAAAATAAAATGTGGTTTGGTACCTACGAAAGTGGCTTGAATCAATATGATCCAAAAACCCAAAGATTTAAACATTTTATACATGACCCGAAAAACGCCACCTCTATTAGCCATAACAGTGTTTGGTCTGTGGTTGCCGATGATCAAAATAACTTTTGGATGGGGACGTGGGGCGGAGGATTAAATCGGTTTGATAGAAGCACAGAAAAATTTGAGCATTTCAAGCATGATAAAAATAATAGTAACAGTATTAGTAGTGACACTATTTGGGCAATTAATAGAGATTTCTCTGGTGCTTTATGGTTGGCTACCGGACATGGGTTGAATAAATTCGACCCCATTACTAAACAAGTAACGCATTTTATACATGATGCTAATAATGAGAATAGTTTAAGCCATAATTTTGTTGTTGCAATATACCAAGAATCAGAAAGTATTCTCTGGCTTTCAACTTATGGTGGCGGTATCAATAAATTTAATATCAACACTAAAGAATTTACTCGTTATGGCACCCAAGATGGATTTTCCAGTAATAGTATTTATAGTGTTTTACCTGATAACCAAGGAAATTTATGGTTAAGTTCAAATGCAGGTCTAACTAAATTTAACCCAACAACCAAGGCTGTTAAGAATTATAACCAATATGACGGTTTGCAGGGGAATGAATTTAATTCAAATGCTTTCTATAAAGGTAACAATGGTGAATTGTTTTTTGGTGGTGTGAGTGGCTTTAATCACTTCTACCCAGAAAATATTAAAAATGATACTAGCCTAGCGAGTATTGTGTTAACTGATTTTCGTGTTCATAATGAAAAAGTTAAAGTATTAGAAGCAGATACATTAACGGGCTTGAGTGATATGCATACCAGTGATTTATTTACAATTGATGCAGATATCAATCAACTTGAAAAGCTCGTATTGACTCACCAAGAAAAATTTATTTCGTTTGAATTTTCCGCACTACACTTCGCTAAGTCGATGAAAAATCAATATGCTTATATACTTGAAGGCTTTGATGACGATTGGGTTTACACCGATGCAAAAAATCGACGTGCAACCTACACTAATTTACCTTCCGGTAATTATACTTTTCGAGTAAAAGGCAGTAATGGTGACGGTTATTGGAATGAAAAAGGTAAATCGCTTAAAGTTACTGTATTACCAGCACCCTGGCTTTCTTGGTGGGCATTTACCCTTTACTTTTTAGTGGGGATTGGCGGCCTTGTCACTTATATTTTTCAATTAAATAACAAACGCTTAAAAGAGCAGGCGATAAACTTGCGCTTAACGCGAGTTGATAAGTTAAAAGATGAATTTTTAGCGAATACCTCCCATGAATTACGTACCCCACTGAACGGCATTATTGGTTTGGCTGAATCGCTAATCGATGGTGTTGCAGGCCAGTTACCCGATAAAGCAAATCATGATCTATCAATGGTTGTGGCCAGTGGTAGACGCTTGTCAAATTTAGTGAATGATATTTTAGATTTTTCAAAATTAAAAAATCATGGTTTAAAGATCCACACCTCAGCTATTGATCTAAATAGCATGATTGATGTAGTTTTTACCTTATCTCGTCCTACGTTAACCACTAAAAAACTGGTATTAGTTAATAATATAGCTGAAGACTTTCCTGCGGTTAAAGCCGATGAAGACCGTTTACAACAAATTTTATTTAATTTAATTGGTAACGCGATTAAATTCACCGAGTCAGGTTCTATTACCATATCTGCGCAATTTGTTGGTAGTGGACAGAGTAAAGCGCAGCAATTTATCTGTATTGATATTACCGATACAGGAATCGGTATTGCGGCAGATAATTTAACGTCTATCTTTGAGTCTTTTGAACAAGTGTTGGGTGATGAAACTCGCAGCGAGAAAGGTACTGGTTTAGGATTAGCGGTTTCTAAACAGTTAGTTGAATTACACGGCGGTGAAATAACCGTGAGTTCAACACCTAATAAAGGGAGTACTTTCAGTTTTACGTTACCTGCTTTTAGTGTTGAAGACAGCGGGTTTAGTGAGTTGTCGACAGAAGGTGGCATAAAGAATGAACAAACTAAACAGCAATTATCACGGTTACAGGAATTAGACGACACCATTGATTATTTTTCTGTTAACAATGAACAAGTCATAGATCCGGCGGTCAATAAAGAGAATAGTGATTTTAGAGTACTAATTGTTGACGACGATGCTATAAATCGTCAAGTACTGAGTAACTATTTACAACCGCTCGATTATCAATTATTTCAAGCTGCTGGTGGGGAACAAGCGTTAGCTCTTATTGATAAAGCCAGTGAAGGATTGTCTGCAGGAGAGCGGCCATTTGATTTGATTTTACTTGATATAATGATGCCGAAAGTTTCAGGTTATGAAGTATGTCGAGAATTAAGAAAAAAATATTTAGTTAACGAATTACCGGTAATATTTTTAACGGCTAAAAATCAAGTTGTAGATTTAGTTGAAAGTTTTTCTGCTGGGGGAAACGACTATTTAACGAAACCTATTGCAAAATATGAATTACTTTCTCGCGTTGAAACCCACTTAAAACTTCTCGATATTAACCGTAATTTAGAACAGCAAGTGGCAGAACGTACTGTTGATCTAGAACATGCCATGCAAGCAAAAGGTGAGTTTTTAGCGAAAATGAGCCATGAGATTCGCACACCAATGAATGCCATTATTGGCTTAGGTTATTTAACCTTAAAAACTGACCTAGATAAAAGCCAGAAAGATTTAATTGAAAAAACTCAAGATGCTTCACATGCATTATTGGCGCTAATTAACGACATTCTCGATTTCTCAAAAATTGAAGCCGGTAAAATGTCTGTAGAGTCGGTAACAATGAGCGTGGCTAGTTTAATTGAAAAAACCAATACGATTTGTGCATTGCGTGCCCATGGCAAAGACATCGAACTTATTGTAAAAGTGCATAGTGATGTGCCAAAACATATCAAGTCTGATCCCGTGCGTTTACAACAAATCCTGGTGAATTTAGTCAGTAATGCGATAAAGTTTACCGACCATGGCCATATTCTTATTGAGGTAAGTCGGGCTAAAATGCAGTTAACGGATATTGACGATAAGGCATTAACCCTTGAGTTTAGTGTTACAGATACCGGTATCGGTTTAGAAGAGTCATCCGTGAATACGCTCTTTCAGTCGTTCACTCAAGCTGATAGTTCAATTACTCGAAAATTTGGTGGAACAGGCTTAGGTTTATCTATTTGTAAAGAATTGAGTGGTTTGATGGGCGGAGAGGTTTGGGTTGAGAGTACATTGGGGGAAGGCAGTAAATTTAGCTTTAGTATTATTTGTGAAGAAAGTCACTCACCGATAAATGAACAGCTAAATATTGATGCAATTAAAGGGCTAAATATTTTAGTTGTTGATGATAATGAGCATTGCTTACATGTTATCACTGAATTATTACAAACGTTTGATTGTATCATTACCGCCACTGAATGCGCAGAAAAAGCACTGAAGCTTTTAGCGACTGCCAAAAATAATAATGAACCTTACGACTTGGTGATTACCGATTGGCGCATGCCTAAAATGGATGGTATTGCCTTGGCTAACGCGATTCAAAATGATAAAAACCTTTTTGACGTTAGAGCTGTTTTAATGGTGACTGCATTTGATAAAAGTGAGGCTATGCCATTAGCGAATTCTGCCGGAATTGATGGATTATTAGAAAAACCTGTCAATGCGACTTTGCTATTAGAATCAATGGTTGATGCTTTGGAGGTTATCCCCAATGACGATCTCTATCGTATGAAAGATACGAGCTTAATGGACTTTTCTGCGAAGACTATATTGTTAGTTGAAGACAATGAATTTAACCAACAAGTTGTTTTAGGGTTTTTAGAAGATACTAACGTGCAAGTTGATGTTGCTAATAACGGATTAATTGCGTTAGAGAAATTAGCAAGTAAGCAATATGATCTGATTTTAATGGACATACAAATGCCAGAAATGGATGGTTTAACGGCGACGAAGGAAATTAGGAAACAAGCTCAATTTAAAGAAATGCCGATTATCGCCATGACCGCTCATGCAATGCCTGAAGAACTAAATAAATGTTTAGAAGTCGGTATGAATGAATACTTTACTAAACCGATTGACCCAAATGCTTTATTTAATTTAATGGAAAAATACTTAAGCGATACCGTGAGCCTTACTGAAAATGAAGAAGATAGTTTAGATGTTTCTGAATTTCTTTTTGCTCATCAGGAAAAAACATTAATGGAGCGTATTGCCGAATTAACTTGTTTAGACAGTGAGAAAGCATTATTGGTCATGGGCGGAAGGCAGCATATTTATGAAAAATTTGTTATCGACTTTTATAAGGTTACTCGCGAATTACACCAAGAAATAGATCAGCATTATCAAGAGAATGATTTTGAAACCTTGTATCGAATCGTACATTCGCTAAAGTCTAATGCGGCTTATATTGGAGCTTATCATTTAGCTGATTTATCGGCTGAAGTTGAAGAAAAGATAAAAGCTCAACCGAGAAGTTGTTTACCGTTACTTGAGCAATTAATTAAAGAACATCAATTAATATTATCTGCAGTAGCGACTTTAATTGACAACGATTCAAACGTGCTTACAAGTGAGCAAGCCATAGTACCAATTAACAATGAAATACTGACCATATTGCTAAATTCTATGATTGGTCTTCTTGAACAAGAAGATGCAGAGGCTGAAGATTTACTCCCTCAGTTGATAGACTATACTCAAGGGAGTGAATTTTCGGCGCTTGCTGAGCGCATTAGCGAATTAGTTGAAGACATCGAATATGTAAGTGCTATTAAATGTATTGTACAATTAAAAAGTAAACTCGTGGCTTAAGTCTGTTTTACCTGAATACCCAATACGTTTTGTTTAGGCGTTTAGTGAAAAATCCATACCAATATCCACAGTAACAGGCTCCCGAATAGAAGTAGAATTAGATGTAGGAATAATGAAAACTTTAGATCAAACAATTTTAATTGTTGATGACGATAAAACAAACCGTAAAATGCTAAAAGAATTGCTGCAAGATCAAGCAAAAATTATTTTTGCAAAAAACGGAGAGCAAGCTCGAGAGCTTGCTCGAAAACATATTCCAGATCTGATTTTATTAGATGTGGTTATGCCTGATCTTTCGGGTTTTGACGTTATTGAGTTATTAAAAAGTGATCCTGAGACGATTAATATTTCGGTGATTTTTATAACCGGCCTAGCGAATGAGGATGATGAAGAGCGGGGCTTTGATTTAGGTGGTTGTGACTATATCTATAAACCTTTTAAGTCTAATATCGTTATTGCACGGGTCATGATGCACTTAGAATTAATTCGTCAACGAAAAATGTTAGATGAAATTGCCCATGTAGATGCATTAACGGGTGTAAATAATCGTCGTAAAATGGATATGGTTTTAGCCGATGAAGTTGCAACCAATAAGCAAGAAAACAGTACGTTATTAGTTGCTATTCTCGACATCGATTATTTCAAACCCTATAACGATAACTATGGTCATGGTGCTGGCGATGTGGCTTTACGGCAAGTAGGACAAGCACTTCGTGAAATTTTTCTACGACCTCGTGATTTTGTTGCTCGCTATGGTGGTGAAGAATTTGTGATTATTTTACCTGATTGCGATAAAGAAAGTGCGGAATTAATGCTCAGTAATATTGCACAAGCTATCAAAGAGAAAATGATTAAACATGAGTATTCTACTGTGTCACAGCAATTAACCGTAAGTATAGGTGCCGTTGTGGTGAAGGCTTCTGAATCTTTAGCCGTAGCTAGTATTATGAAGCAAGCTGATAGTCTGTTGTATCAAGCAAAAAACTCTGGGCGAAACCAATGGTGCATTGCTGACTTGTGTTAATGATTAACCATTTTATTTAGTTGTATAAATAGCATTACCATCAAGAAATCAAAAGTAACTTCCTTTACTTGAATACTTTACTAAACTTATTGTTGATAACCTGAATTATGGGGAAGCAGCAATTGTACAACATTCCCTTTTGTTTAATTCTCAGCGTTAAAACGTCGACAAATAGTCCGCTATTCATAAACGTTTTTTCTTGATAATAGAATAAAATGAAACATTGATAGTGTACATAATTATTTAACCAGTGTTATTTCTATTAAAGTGTGTAATTTAGTGTTTGTACTTATAACCGCAGGCACTCGTTATCCATAGGTTAGGTTAAATACGTTAAGCGAGGTGTAATATTGTCTATTCTTAAAAAGAGCGCTGATTCCAAGTCTACAGCCTTAAATAGCCAACAATATATTTGTAAACTTGAACAAGAACTCATCGAAAGAGAGCGTTCAGAAAAGCTTCATCACGCCCTCTATAAAATAGCTTCAATTGATTATGATAGTAGCAACCTTGATTTACTTTACGAAGAAGTACATGGCGTTGTTGATGAACTCATTAAAGCGAAGAACTTCTTTATTGCTTTATATAATGAAGATGAATCGAATCTAACTATTCCCTATTTTATTGATGAAAAAGATGAACTCGAGCAATTAGGTAAAAAATGGCCGCTTGGTAAGGGGATCAGTTCATATATTATTAGAACACGAAAAGCGCATTTATTCGATTTGGATCAAGTTAACAAACTTATTGACGAAGGAGAAATAAGTAAAATAATCGGGTCAGCAGATTTTACCTCATGGATGGGGGCACCTATGATATCTGCAAACTTCTTGCATGGTTTAATTATCGTGCAAAGCTATGATGAAAAAATCACTTATAATGATGACGATTTACAACTGCTTAAATTTGTTGCTAAGCATGTGGCTCATGCGATTGAATCGGTGGAAAATTCGCTACAGCGTAAAGAATCACAATTAAAAATGGCGACACAGCATCGTTTATTAGAGCAAAAAAATGCTGATTTAATACGAATTGTTGAGCAACTTAAATCTACACAAAAAGAGTTAACTCAAAAAGAAAAAATGGCATCGTTAGGAGGTCTTGTCGCTGGTATTGCTCATGAGATAAATACGCCCTTGGGGATATGTGTTACGGGGGTAAGTCACTTGCAAGAAGAATATAAAATAATAAAGCGGGCAGTTGATAACAAAACCTTAACTGAAACACAGTTAAATAACTTTTTCGAAGACATTGAAGAGGTACTAAAAATTCTTGCCACTAACACGCAACGTGGCGCAACGCTGGTAAATAGCTTTAAGCAGGTGGCGGTTGATCAATCTTCTGACGAGGTACGTAGCATTAACGTGCATGAGTACATCGATGAAATTATATTGTCATTGAAACCAACGTTAAAAAGAACACGAATTATAATTGATATTGACTGTGCAGCTGAGTTAACAATAGAGGTAAATGCAGGGGCTATTTCACAAATATTGAGTAATTTAATTTTAAACTCTGTTAAACACGGCTTTACCGAAGGAGTAGAGGGTAAAATTCTTATCTCTGCTTACAAGAAAAATGGCCATTTTATTATTCGTTATAATGATAATGGCATAGGTCTTGATGACGATGCATTGAAGTTACTTTTTGACCCTTTTTATACAACTAAAAGGGGAGAAGGGGGTAGTGGCTTAGGAACTCATTTAGTATATAACTTAGTGACCAGCTCTTTAAAAGGAAAAATAACAGTGAAAAGCCAAGTCGGTAAAGGCTTAGCTTATCTCATTAAATTTCCTGTTAGTTAACTTTCGCTTTATCACTGATAGTTACCGATACTTCTAAACGTTGTGTCTTTCGAATTAATTTAAAGGGTAATGTTGTTCCCGGCTTTGTTTCAGCAATAATATCAAGTGCTTGTACAAATGAATTGATTTCAACTCCGTTAATTTGATAAACAATATCGCCAGATTTCAAGCCGGCTTTAAATGCTGGGCTATTATCATCAACATTGTCAATGATGAAGCCTTTCATGGCATTTTGAGTTCTGGTGACTGAAACCCCTAAGTAACCGCGAATAACTCGACCATTTGCAATAATTTTTCTCATAACGTTATGGGCGAGTGAATAAGGGACAGCAAAGAATATCCCCTGAATATTTCTTTCTGCATTGGTGAAAGTTTTCGAATTAATGCCAACTAATTCACCATTGGTATTAATGAGAGCGCCACCAGAGTTTCCTTTGTTAATTGCTGCATCCATTTGTAATAATTCTAGGTAATCAACCACACTTAAGCCGCTACGACCTATTGCACTTATAACCCCTTGGGTGACAGTTTGGCCTAAATTAAGCGGGTTACCAATCGCTAATACCACATCGCCAGGGAGTGACTGTAAATTAGCTCTTTGTGGGATAACAGGAAGGTTAGTTGCTTCTACTTTGAGTACGGCTAAGTCCGTATAGGTATCATAACCAATTAATTCTGCAGGAGATTGCTGACCATTTTGCAACAGTACAGTGATTAAATCTGCATTTTGTACAACATGAAAATTCGTTAGAATGTATCCGTCAGGATCCATTATCACGCCAGACCCTAAATTCGTGGGTATTCTTCCTTTAGCTCCATAAACGTGTCTAGAGCTTATTTCTTCAGAATAAATATTAACGACTGCAGGACTCGCTATACTAACTGCTTTAGCATAAGACAACGGTTGTTGCTGTTGTTGCTGTTGATTGTATTGAAGAGCTTGTAAGGTATCGGTACGTAGTTCAGGTACTAGAAGTAGCAATGCGACAGCGATCATCACACCATAACTGGCAGGACGTACAATATATTTTATGAGGTTAACTATGTTCAAAATTATTTTTTATTATTAGTGTTTTATATTAATAATCATAGCATAAATTATTCATTAGCTTATAGCATGAAAAGTATTTGCCCATAAAAAAAGGCTCATAAAGAGCCTTTAAATTAATACAATGATAACTTTAATATAAAAACTTAAAGTGTTAGCGGATCATTAAGTATAAGGTGTTATTTCCTCTGACAACATTTAAAGCAAAAACACCTTTGTTATCATTCAAATAACTACGTAATTCACCAATAGACTTTATACGGGCTCTGTTTATTCCGCTTATTACGTCACCTCGTTGTAAGCCGATTGCGGCTGCTGGGCTGTCTTCTTCTACTGATTTAACATCAATGCCTTCGCCCTTGGCGTTATTCTCAAGCTCAGCGCCATCTAACATTCTGTGAATGCTGGCCGCTTCTACTTGGGCTGTTTCTTGTTTCTTAAGCGTTACGTCGTAATCTTTTTCGGAGCCATCTTTCTTGATAACGGTTAACGCAACATTTTTACCTGCGCCAATCGAACCGATTTTCCCTCGGATTTCGGCAAAGGTTTTAACCATTTTACCGTTGACCTTGATAATAACATCTCCGGCTTCTATACCTGCTTCGTCAGCCGCTGAATCCGCGATTACCTGCTCAATAAAGCCACCTTGACTGGACTCAAGTTCTAAAGCTTTAGCGATTTCGCCATTAACACTTCGCCCTAAAACACCTAGTACTCCTCGGCGTACCTCACCAAATTCAATGATCTGCTTAACTAAGTTGTCGACCATATTGCTCGGTATCGCAAAGCCAATACCTACATTTCCGCCATTTGGACCTAAGATTGCAGTATTTATTCCAACGAGTTCGCCTCGTAAATTAAGTAATGCTCCACCTGAATTACCGCTATTAATAGCAGCATCGGTTTGAATAAAGTCTTCATAATTTTGAGCGTTTAATCCACTTCGCCCTAATGCACTTATTATGCCCGAGGTGACCGTTTGGCCTAAACCAAAAGGACTGCCGATAGCTACCGCGAAGTCACCGACACGTATATTATCTGAGTCTCCTAGTTGTACTTCAATTAAGTTTTCGGCGTCAATTTGTAACAATGCAATATCACTACTGGCATCAGAGCCAATTTTTTTGGCTTTAATTTGACGACCATCTTTTAGGGTTATTTGAATTTCATCTGCTTCATTAATTACATGGTTATTGGTAACTATGTAGCCTTTGTCGGCATCAATAATAACACCGGAACCTAATCCTCTAAATTCACGTTTTCTTGATTGATTTTGGTTTTGATTTTGGTTCGGGTTACCAAAGAAGAACTTAAATGCATCGGGTACTTTTGATTTTTCTTCGTGTGTACCAGTAACAGAAATTAACACGACACCCGGAGTTACCTTCTCTAGCATGGGAGCTAAACTTGGTAACTGTTGGCCGTTAACGGAAAAAGGTAAATTTGCTTGGGCAGGTAAACTTGCAAAGGCAACAGAACCAGAGAGTAAAATACTTGTTGCTAACACAGACAGTTTTTTCATAAACGAGATAACCTCTTTCTAAACATCATTATTAATGTAATTTTTTACTTAACTAAAGACCTGCGCTGTTTGTGATAGTTCCCAAAAAGGTTACTCCACATTTGTAACAGTTTGTTTCTTATCATCAAAAAGACCGCTAGCTTCTCCTGAATAATCAAGTGGCGGCTCTGTAATGGCAAAGTCTTCTTTTCTTTCTTTTTTGTTGTGACGTAATGAAACTGTTTGCGCTAACTGCTCTTGAGTTTCTTTCGAAAAGAATGGCATGCCTTCAACTTTTGCAGGTGTTGCTTGCTGGAGTAATTGCGTGCTTTTTTCCATTTGTTTCATAGCCGTTTGACACGTGCTATTCATTTTTTCTAACAGTTTTGTTGAGTCGTCTAAATGCTCGGCAACATCAAGTTTATATTGAGCTAAAGCTGTTTCGCTACCACTCACTTGTTCAGCAAGTTTTTGATTGTCTTGAACAGATGCTGAAAAAAATCGGCTAGCGACAAAGCCAATAGCTGCACCAATGACTAAAAGAATAATTGAAAAAATTACATCCATAATGTGAAAACCTCGTTATTTGATAAAAAATAGTGAAAATATAGAAACTTATTTTAATGAGTATTGATATAATACCGCGTATGTTCAAGCTTATCTAATGAATATGATTGCGATTTCGTATTTTTCAAGTTGAAATAATTAAATATCAGCAATTAATAATGGTAAGCAAAACCATCGTATAAGTGACGGATAAATGATCAAGCTATCTCCTTTAGATATGTATAAACAAGATTTAACGCGTGAAGATTTTTTACATGACGAGGCACAGGAAAATGCCGTAAAAAATTTACAACGACTCTATGTTGATCTTCAGAATAAGCCATTACCCACTAAAGGGTTTAAGAAAGTACTTAATCGCTGGAAGCGCGTTGTTGCTAAAACTGAAGTTAAGACCATTCAAGGGCTTTACTTTTGGGGCGGAGTTGGCCGAGGTAAAACCTATTTAGTTGATACTTTTTATGATTGTCTACCCTTTGAAAATAAAATGCGCGTTCACTTTCATCGTTTTATGCACCGTGTCCACCAAGAATTAAAAACGTTAACAGGGCAGGCGGATCCACTTAAAATAATTGCCAAACGTTTTGCAGATGAAACTTGTATTATTTGTTTTGATGAGTTTTTTGTTTCTGATATTACTGATGCTATGATCCTAGGGGCTTTGTTCGAAGAATTATTTGCTCACAATGTTACTTTAGTCGCTACATCGAATATTATTCCTGATGAGCTTTATCGAAATGGCTTGCAGCGCGAACGCTTTTTACCCGCGATTAACCTTATTAATATGCACTGTGATGTGGTTAATGTAGACAGTGGTGTCGATTATCGTTTACGTACTTTAGAGCAAGCTGAAATTTATCATTCTCCCTTAGATAAAAAAGCCAGTGAAAACTTAACACAATATTTTAAACAGCTTTCTGTTGAACCAGGAAAAAAATCAGTTGAAATTGAAATAAATAATAGACCACTACTAGCCATTGAAGAATCTGATGGTGTTGTGCATTTTGACTTTTCAGTGCTGTGTGAGTCCGCACGTAGTCAAACAGATTATATGGAGTTGAGCCGTTTATATCATACGGTATTATTAGCCAACGTTAAGCAAATGAGCGTAGATCGTGAAGATGCCGCGCGCCGTTTTATTGCTTTAGTTGATGAGTTTTATGAACGTAATGTAAAGCTAATTATTTCTGCTGATGTTGATATGGATAATTTATATAGCCATGGCGGTCTAGTCTTTGAATTTAAACGCTGCTTAAGTCGCTTACAAGAAATGCAATCACATGATTATCTTGCAAGTGAGCACTTACCTTAGGTTATATACTTAGACCATTTACATATCTCTTCTTAAAAACACTGATTTAATCGCAGTGTTTTTTTATGTCAAATTTTTGATTAACTCACTCACTGGCCACATGTTGTGTTTTTTGTTGATCTAGATCGCACTATGTAGTGTTTTGGCTTTTGTATTTCTTTTTGACAGGTAATATATTTCAAAAAATAATACGATCAAGGGTTCAAAATGACAGAAACACTTTCGCCAACCTTAAATACCAATATTGAGTTACAAGCGGCTTCAATTGATATTTGGGATAAAAAATATCGTTTAAAAGATAGGCATGGCATTGCACAAGAGAGCAGTATTGAAGATACGTTTAAACGCGTAGCAACGGCTTTGGCTGGAATTGAGATTAAAGACCAAAAAAAATGGCGCGAAAAATTTATTTGGGCAATGGAATGTGGTGCTTACCCTGCCGGGCGTATTATTTCGAACGCAGGGGCTTCAAAATTTAAACCCGAGACATCGACAATAAACTGTACTGTTTCAGGCACCCTTGATGATTCAATGACGGGAATTTTAAGTGCCGTGCATCAAGCGGGGTTAACCTTGAAGGCGGGTTGTGGCATTGGTTATGAGTTTTCTACGTTAAGACCAAATGGTGCATATGTTGCTGGCGCAGGCGCAACGACTTCTGGCCCACTTTCGTTCATGGATATCTTCGATAAAATGTGTTTTACCGTGAGTTCTGCTGGTGGTCGTCGTGGTGCGCAAATGGGCGTCTTTGATGTATCTCATCCTGATGTTAAAAACTTCATTTTAGCTAAGCGTGAACACGGTAGATTACGACAATTTAATTTATCGCTATTGATCAGCGATGAATTTATTACCGCGGTAAAAAATCAACAAGACTGGCAACTTAATTTCCCTATCTCTCATAAAGAGTTGCTCGCTGATAAAATTGACTTAACAGACGGCAGCAAAATCCTTTTCAAAGAAAATCATTTTGACGCTGCTTTTATTAAACAACACGATTACGTATTAAATAAAGAAGGTGAAATAGCCTGCAAAATTTATAGCTCAATGCCGGCCGTAAGGTTGTGGGATATGATCATGAGCAATACTTTCGATTATGCAGAACCTGGCTTTTTGCTAATTGACCATGCGAACGAAATGAATAACAACTGGTTTTGTGAGCAACTACGAGCAAGTAATCCTTGCGGTGAACAAATATTACCTCCTCATGGCGCTTGTTTATTAGGCTCGGTAAACTTAGTGAAGTTTGTTGATCAGCCTTTTTCTGCTAATGCTGAGTTTAACTGGGATAAGTTTCGTGAAGTTGTCAAAGTTTTCACCCGTATGCTTGACAACGTAGTAGAAATTAATGGTTTGCCCTTGCCAGAACAACAGCAAGAAATTCTAAATAAACGTCGTCATGGCATGGGGTATTTAGGCCTAGGTTCGGCACTTACGCTGCTAAAAATTCCGTACAACAGTCCTGAAGCAATAGCGTTTACCGAGGAAGTTTCAAAAGTTCTGGCGATTACTGGCTGGGAAGAAGCATTGAATTTAGCAAAAGAAAAAGGCCCAGCACCCGTGCTTGCTCAAACGTTTGTCGTAACGGAACAAATGCTAGCTAAACGCCTCGAAATGAAAAAAGATGGCTTAAAAGTTGGGGATAAAATTAAAGGCTCGGTATTACATGCAAAGTATAGTCGTTATATGCAACGTATTGCAGAAGAAAAACCTGAGCTTGTTGAACAATTGGCCAAAGTTGGTGCGCGTTTTACACATCACACATCGGTAGCACCCACAGGCACTTTAGCGTTAAGTCTAGGTAATAATGTTTCCAATGGCATTGAACCGAGTTTTGCCCATGAGTATCACCGTAATATTATCCGTGAAGGTAAAAAATCAAAAGAGTCTGTTGCTGTTTCAAGTTATGAGTTATTGGCATACCGACATTTTGTTAATAAAGATGCGTTAGCTTATAGCGATGATGAAAGTACAAAGCTTCCATCCTACTTTGTTTCAGCAGACGCCATTTCGCCAAAAGAACATGTTGATATTCAGTCTGCCGCGCAATACTGGATAGATTCGTCAATTTCAAAAACGATTAATGTCCCCACTGATATCGAGTATGAAAACTTCAAAGATGTCTACTTATACGCTTACGACAAAGGTTTGAAAGGGTGTACGACTTTTCGTTTCAACCCTGAAGTGCATCAGGGGGTGTTAGTAAAAGATGAAGATCTCGCTAATGTAACGTACGAGTTTACTTTAGCCGATGGCTCTAGTATTTCAGCCAAAGGTAATGAAGAAATTATTTACGATGGTGAAACACATACCGCAGCAAACCTACATGACGCTTTAAAAGAAGGCTATTACGGCAAGCTCTAATAATAAGTGACTTCATTACCTGCATATTTTTCTTCATGAAAAATCGAGCAGTTTGTTGATGAAATTAATATAGATCGTCTTATATAAGAACAATAAGTAGGAAAATAATAATGAAAGAAATTACTCAAGGGATCACTGGTGTTAAAGTTAAAAATAAAGAAGAACAAAAACCAGCGGAAGCAATAAAAAGTACTGCAGATAAATTAACTGAAAGCACGCAACGACCTGAAATGTTGATTGGTTCAACCTATAAAATAAAACCACCAGTGTCAGACCATGCACTTTATATTACGATCAACGATATTTTACTGAATCAAGAAAGCGCAGAAGAGATTCGTCGTCCTTTTGAAATTTTTGTTAATTCAAAAAATATGGAATTCTATTCGTGGATAGTCGCGTTAACTCGTGTTATATCAGCGGTATTTAGAAAAGGTGGCGATTGCACTTTTCTAGTGGAAGAGTTGAAAGCGGTATTCGATCCAAAGGGGGGATATTACCAGCGTGGCACAGGAATATTTATGCCATCGGTAGTTGCTGATATTGGTCATGTCATTGAAACCCATTTAAAAACATTAGATATGTTACCGAAAAGTGAAATAGATACACACCAACAGGCGTATATTCAACAAAAGCGCGAGACAATGAAAGCTGAACAAGAAAGTGAGCATTCGGCGTTTCCCGCCACAGCAAGTAAATGCGTGAAATGTCATCAGAAATCGGTTGTTCTTTTAGACGGTTGTGCAACTTGTTTAAATTGCGGCGACTCAAAATGTGGTTAAGCGAAGAACGATTATGCTCGGTTATTTGTTTAACAAATAAAATAAGTTCAAAAAAAATGCAAATGAAGGTGATTTTATAGGATAACTTCTGTATAATCCGCGCTCCCTGCGTTACAAATGCCTACTGTTTTTGACTTTTGTGAAAAGTAGTGGCGATGGACTCGATACTCGAAGGGGTAATGCGTAGTCTTTTTAACCGGCGGTGTTAAATAATTAACATGGTCATTTAAAGTAACATAATAAATATTGGGTTTTTTAATGAAAACTTTTGTAGCAAAACCAGAAAGCGTACAACGCGAATGGTTCTTAGTGGACGCCGAAGATAAAACTTTAGGTCGTATCGCTACTG
>Ga0209395_1000898_pt1 | contig 42752 bp, 32 predicted proteins | sample GOMGulsemesocosm_3_FD_184635 | JGI IMG/M metagenome (GOLD analysis project Ga0209395, IMG submission 184635) | Methane-oxidizing microbial communities from mesocosms in the Gulf of Mexico - GOM9D Gulf of Mexico (SPAdes) (version 2) | ecosystem: Environmental > Aquatic > Marine > Cold seeps... | reverse complement strand
AGAACAGTTTTTAACCTTTGAGCTCGCAGGTGAGTCTTATGGGGTAGAAATTCTTAAGGTTCAAGAAATTAGAGGTTGGGAACCTGTTAGGGAAATCCCTAATACACCTGGCTTTATAAAAGGTGCGTTAAATTTACGTGGATCCATCGTACCTATTATTGATCTACGAGAACGATTTGGTATGGAAAGTACGGAATACTCACCTATTACCGTTGTCATTGTGCTTTGTGTTGATAGTACCGAAGGGACAAATGTTATGGGTATTGTTGCTGACGCTGTATCAGATGTATTAGAAATTAAATTAGGTGAGATTAAGGATACGCCTAAATTAGGATCTAAAATTGATACTCGATATATGCGAGGTATGTATGTGGGCAATAAACAAATGGTGATGTTACTTGATTCTGATAAATTATTAGATTCAGAAGAGTTTGAAGGGGTCACTGGTCTGTAATGGCTGAAAGAGTTGTCGCAATTATTAATCAAAAAGGAGGGGTTGGCAAAACAACAACCTCAACTAATCTAACACATGCCTTAGCAAAGGCAGGTAAAAAAGTAACCGTAATTGATTTAGATCCACAAGGTCATCTAGCAGTTTCTTTTGGGGTGGTTAACCCTAATAGGCCGGGGCTTGATGAAATAATGTTAGGTGATGCAGACGTTACAAAGATGCTTGTTCCGGTTAGAGAAAATTTACAATTAATTGTTGCAGGCCCAAGACTTCAAGAAATTGAACAATTATCTCAGGGCGGTGCCCAACGGGGTGATTTGCTTAGGAAAGCATTACATGAAAACTTGAATGATCAAGATTTTGTATTTATTGATTGTCCACCTTCTTCAGGAGTTTTAGTTGCTAATGCTTTGTTTGCAGCAGATGAAATTTTAATTCCTATGACCAGTGACTTTCTTGCATTACAAGGATTATCACATATGATGGGCACTATTAAACGTTTTGAAAAAGTGTTGAAGAAAAAATACAAGATGTCCTTAGTTATGTCTAGATATGCAACTACACGAAGAATATCAAAAGAAGTACTGAATAAAATGCTGAAGTATTTTCCAAATCAAGTATTAAGTACAGTGATTAGAGAAACAGCATTGTTAGCAGAATGTCCAAGTTTTGGAAAAACAATACTTGAATATCGTCCTAGTAGTCGATCTGCAAGAGATTTTAGAAGTTTGGCTCAAGACTTTTTGGAAGGGAAGGTAATGTAATGGCAGAAAAAAATGACAAAGATTTAATTGGTTTTGACCCGCTTGCTTGGATGAATGAAAGTGAAGATGAAGTTAAATCACCATCTGAAGAAAAGGGTGTTGCAATTACCTCTGACAATGAAAATGAATCTCTGAATGAGGAGGGTAAGCTAATTTTAGATGCAACCCTTAATATTCAAAATGTAACCCACTTATATGAACAGGCGCGAGTGTTGCTAGAAGGGCAAGATAAAATTGAAATTGATGCCTCTTCTGTCACTACAATTGATACAGCAACATTACAGTTATTAATTGTATTAAAACAGTCAGCAGTTAAATTAGGAAAAGAAATTGTTTTTGATTTTCCTTCCGACAAGTTTATTGATTCTGCGGAATTATTAGGACTAGCTGAAATGTTAGAAATTGATCAAGCTGCAGCAGGCTTTTTCTAATCATAAATCACTCAGCAAAAGAGGAAAGCTGTGTCAGATAATCAACGAGAGTTTTTATATACCAAGGATGATTTTGATTTTTTGAGAAAAATATCTAATGAACACTCTGGTATTTTGGTGCCTGATGATAAATTTGATATGTTTTATTCAAGATTATCAAAGAGGGTGAGAATGCATGGATTGGCGAATTTTAAGGAATATTGTCAATACCTTAAAAACAATCCTGAACTTGAGTTTACTGAGTTTATTAATGCTGTAACAACTAATTTAACTTCTTTTTTTAGAGAAAAGCATCACTTTGAGTATGTGAAAAACACTATTATTCCTGATGTTTTAAAAAGAAACAGTACAAAAAAAACTATACGAGTATGGTCGGCAGGTTGCTCAACAGGTGAAGAGCCATATTCTATTGCAATGATTTTGTTAGAAAATGTACCTAGTAATTGGGATATTAAAATTCTTGCAACAGACCTTGATACTAATGTATTGCAAACTGCTGCTACAGGAATATATACAAGTGACAGAGTTGAGGGTCTACCAAAGGAAATAAAAAACAAGTGGTTTAAAAAAGGGACAGGAATTAATTCTGTAAAAGTAAAAGTTGATTCAAGGCTACAGGCTTTGATTCAGTTCAAGCAACTAAATTTAATGGGTGACTGGCCAATTAAGAACAACTTTGACTTTATCTTTTGTAGAAATGTTTTAATTTATTTTGATAGAGATACTAAAGAGCTTTTAGCACAAAGGTATGGACAATTACTCTCGATTGGCTCTCATCTACTAATTGGGCATTCCGAATCACTAAATCAATTAGATACTTGTTTTGATTTAATTGGGAATACTATTTATAAAAAGATAAAGTGATTTTTTTGTATTATTAGGACATAACAACTACAAAATTAAATTATTTTTAATAAAACTGGAATTTGTGAAAAATATATGAGCCATAAAAAAGCAATTAATCCACCCTCTATTTCTGAATTTGGTGATATAAAACGATTTTGGGATAAAGAAAATGAGTTGGTTTGTGCAAGAATTTTACCTGGTGAATATTATGTAACTACCGAAGAGGAAAGTGTTACAACGGTGTTAGGCTCATGTATTTCTGCCTGTATTCGTGACAAGGAATCTGGTGTAGGAGGAATGAATCATTTTATGCTTCCTGAAACAAATGAGCATAAATTAAGTGTTGGTGCAGAGGCTGTAGTTGGTAATGCAACTCGCTATGGAAACTATGCCATGGAACATTTAATTAATATGATTTTGGCTAATGGTGGTAAAAGAAAAAATTTAGAAGTAAAACTTTTTGGTGGTGGAAAAATCATTCCTACCTTAGGTGATATTGGCCAAAAAAATATAGAATTCGTACTTGAATATATTGATGCCGAAGCGTTAAAACTAATATCCAAAGATTTGGGTGATATTTATCCTAGAAAGGTCGTTTTTTTTCCTAAGTCAGGAAAGGTTAGAATGAAAAAAATTAAAGACTTACATAATGAGAGCATTGCTTCCCGAGAGAAACAGTATCGTACTTCTATTAAAGATATTGTTGTAGAAAGTGAAGTCGAATTATTTTAGGGATATTGAGGACTTTAGGAATGAGTAAAAAAATAAAATTATTAATTATTGATGATTCAGCTCTAATTCGACAGATGTTGACACAGATTTTTAGCACATGTGATGAAATAGAAGTGGTTGGTACAGCAGTTGATCCCATTGTGGCAAGAGACAAAATTAAAAAACTAAATCCTGATGTATTGACATTAGATATAGAAATGCCAAGGATGGATGGCTTAACTTTCTTACGTAATCTTATGCGTTTAAGGCCAATGCCTGTTGTTATGATATCTACACTTACAGAGAAGGGTGCTGCAGTAACATTAGAAGCTCTAGAGATGGGAGCGGTAGATTTTGTAGCAAAACCAAAGGTTGATGTATCAAACTCACTGAATGAATATGCGGAAGATATTATTGCTAAAGTAAAGATGGCTGCTAAAGCTAGAGTTCGGCCTATTGACTCTAAGCCAACTACCCCTAAAGCACGACCTAATGTACCAGTAAAACACTCTGCTGACTCTATTATTAAAGCATCACCTGCAAAGTCTCACTTTAAAACAACAGATAAAATTATTGCACTCGGTTCATCGACAGGTGGAACTGAAGCACTTAAGGATGTAGTTGCTGGATTACCTATTACAACACCTGCAATTGTTGTTGCTCAACATTTACCAGCTGCTTTTAGCGCGTCCTTTACCAAGCATGTAAATGAAGCAACTGAAATGGCGGTATGTCTCGCTCAAAATGGTCAACAAATTTTACCGGGTAATATTTATATTGCTCCTGGTGATCAACACTTATTAGTTATTAGAGATGGTGCTCGATATATTTGTCAATTAAATGATGGGCCACCTGTTAATCGTCATAAACCATCTGTTGAAGTTATGTTCCGCTCGGTTGCTCAAAATGTTGGAAGTAATGCAATTGGTGTAATGTTGACTGGAATGGGGGCTGATGGTGCTAAAGCAATGAAGGAAATGAAGGATGCCGGATCAGTTAATATTGTACAAGATGAGGCTAGCAGTGTGGTTTGGGGGATGCCTGGCGAAGCTTTTAAATTAGGAGCTGCTGATCATGTAGAGGCACTTGATAAAATTGCGGCAAAAATTTTATCTTTAGCTTAATAAAGGGATATATATGGTTTTAATAAAACAAGTTTGGCTACTGTTAGTTATTTTTATAATAACAATGCTACTTCCTCTTATCATTTCAACTGAAATTCTTTATTGGATAGCTTTACCTTTAGTTTTCATAGTAGGTGTTTTTTATCAATTTAGACATTTAGATTCCTTAAGTGATTCTGAAGATAAAGAGTTAAACGTAAATGATCACAAACTTAACTCATCAATTGATCAATATATATCAGGTGTTGAATCCTGTATGGGGCAAGAGATATCTTCTTCCCATGAAGAGTTAGCACAATTAAAAAAAGTTGTTGCCGATGCTGTAGAGACTATGTCAGGTAGTTTTAATAGTTTACATAGTTTAACCTCTAATCAATCTTCTGTTGTTCACTCATTAATGAATAGTTTGGGGGAAAATGGGGATGCAGCTGATGATGGATTAAACTTTACTAAGTTTGCCCAAGAAACAGACGAAGTACTCAAATTTTTTATTGACCATATTCTACAGATTAGTAAACAAAGTATGGAGATGGTCGGTGTTATAAATGATGTGGGCGAACATATGTCTCAAGTGGAAAAGCTATTAACAGATGTTCAAGGAATAGCTGACCAGACTAATTTATTAGCTTTAAATGCTGCCATTGAAGCTGCAAGAGCTGGTGAAGCAGGAAGGGGTTTTGCTGTAGTTGCTGATGAAGTCCGTAATTTATCTAAAAATTCGGATAAGTTTAGCGATGAAATTAGAGTTGTGGTCAATGCATCTAAGAAAAATATTTCGTTAGCTCAGAATATGATTCAAAACATGGCATCTAAAGATATGAATGTTGCCATTACATCAAAAGCTAATATAGATGCAATGATGACTGGTATTGCAAAAATGAATGATGATATTGCAATAAAAATTACAGAAGTTTCAAGTATGACTGATCAAATTGATAACAGTGTTGGTCATGCAATAAGAGGGTTGCAGTTCGAAGATATGGCTAGACAAATGATTGAGTTCCTTGAATTAAACACTCAACACTTTCAATCAGTAAGTGATGAGGTTAAGATTGGTATTGGATCATTTAAAACGGGGAAAGATCTCATTTGGATAACTGAATTAGAGCAAGGTGTTACGCGCTTAAATGAAATGAAACAAAAATGGGATAGTAAAGAAAAGAAAGCAGTTTCCCAGCATTCAATGGATGAAGGCGATATTGAATTATTTTAAAAGATATAAATAGGAATTAAAAAATGGCGTTAGAAACACAATTAGATACAGCTTCAAAAACATTAACTATTAATGTTTCAGGCCGATTTGATTTTGGTATTCATCAAGAGTTTCGTAAAGCAACAGATCTTGCTTCAACTGGAGTGTCAACAATTATAGTTAATATGTCAAGAGTGGATTACCTAGATAGTTCGGCGCTTGGAATGTTGCTAGTTTTACGTGATAGAGTCGGTGAAAATAAAAGTGCAGTTCGAATAAAAAGTGCTAAACCTGAAGTTAAGAAAATTTTAGAAATTGCTAATTTTGATAAGTTATTCACTTTAGAATAAGTTTTCTAATTCGATACAAATTTAGCTCAAACCTAAAAAGGTAATTATACTTATTAAGTTTGAGCTAGTGCATTAAGGTTTTGAGCTTCCTACCCTTGAACTTTTTCTTTTATAAAATCAACAGCTTTATCCAAGGCTATATCCTGACTTTCGCTATCAGTTCTTGCTCTATATTCAATATTACCTGAATCCAACCCTCTATCACCCATAACAATGCGGTGTGGAATACCAATCAATTCCATATCTGAAAACATAAAGCCAGCACGAACCTTCCTATCATCAAGTAACACTTCAATACCAGCTGCTTGTAATTGTTGATACATATCATTTACAGCTGTTCTTAAACGTTCTGATTTATGCATATTCATTGGACATAAAGCGACCTGAAAAGGTGCTAGGTTGCCTGGCCAAATTATGCCTTTATCATCATGCTTCTGTTCAATTGCGGCAGCTACGATGCGAGAAATGCCAATACCATAACAGCCCATTAACATGATTTGGTTTTTGCCACCTTCATTAATAATGGATGCTTTCATTGATTGCGTATATTTATCACCCAATTGAAAAATATGGCCAACTTCAATACCACGAGCCATGGTAATAGTTCCTTTACCATCAGGACTTGCATCGCCTTCAACAATCAGCCTGATATCTTCTACTTGTGGAAGTGATAGATCACGGTCCCAATTGACATTTTTATAATGCTTACCATCTTTATTTGCACCACAAACAAAATCTGATAATAAAGTAGCACTACGATCAACAATCACTTTGAAATCAAGCCCAATTGGTCCAATTGATCCTGGTTTACAATGACAACTTGAAATAATTTCTTCATCACTTGCAAATTCTAATGGTGATAATATGCCATCAATTTTTTCAGCTTTTAATTCATTAAGCTCATGGTCACCTCTTATTAATAAAGCGACTAAAGAGTCATCTTCCCCTTTAACAATAAGTGTTTTTAAACATTGTTCAGAAGGTACATTGAAGAATTGACTGACTTCTTCAATGGTATGTTGATTCGGCGTATCAACTAAAGAAAGTTCATCGGTCGCATCTGCTCGTGTGCCAGCAGGCATAACAGCTTCAGCTTTTTCAATATTTGCTGCATAGTCACTGTCTGTAGAAAATGCGATTGCATCTTCACCAGACTCAGCTAGTACGTGAAACTCATGCGAGACAGCACCACCAATTGAACCTGAGTCAGCTATAACTGCACGGTATTTAAGACCAAACTGGTCAAAAATATTACTATAAGCTTGAAACATTACATCATAAGTTTGTTGTAATGATTCTTGGTCTAAGTGAAATGAATAAGCGTCTTTCATAATGAATTCACGTGAGCGCATAATGCCAAAACGTGGACGAATTTCATCACGAATTTTTGTCTGTACCTGATAATAAGTAATAGGGAGCTGTTTATAGCTTTTTAATTCATGCCTCGCTAAATCAGTAATAACTTCTTCATGAGTTGGGCCCAAGCAAAAATCACGATCATGTCGGTCTTTTAATCGAGCAAGTTCTGCTCCATATTGTTCCCAACGACCTGTTTCATGCCATAGTTCAGCAGGTTGTAATGTAGGCATTAAGACTTCTAAAGCACCCGCTTTTTCCATTTCTTCACGGGTGATTTTTTCAACCTTACGTAAAACTCTTAACCCCAGCGGTAACCAAGTATATAAACCTGAAGCCAGTTTACGGATTAAACCTGCTCGAATCATTAATTTATGACTCGCAATTTCAGCATCAGACGGTACTTCTTTAACAGTGCTAAGAGGGAATTGAGTTGTACGCATGTGTATTAACTTATAGAGATAAAAAAACAGCTATTTTACCGATTAAATTAGATTTAATCTGGATAATATTAAAAGAATCCAATTAACATCGCTTGTACAACTGATTCATCGACATCTTTTACGCCAAATTTGTTATACCAGTAAGAATATTCTGTGCCAATATAAATGGTATCTTTTTTAATACCAGCGCTATGGCCGATATCGAATAAAAACTGGGGTTGGGCTAGAATATGAAAATTACCCGAATGATTAGTATTTCCTGTACGAAAATCTGTGAACCCTCGAAATTTAAATTTAGCAGAACCAATTTCAAAAGGATAACTCCATACGGGTGTTATTTGTAGACCATATTTATGACTAATATCATCACCTTTATAGGCGGCGACATCTAGTTGAAGGTAATCGAAGTGCTGATTTGATAGATCAAAACTTAGCCCTAATAAGTAAGCTTTAAATTCCTCATTTTCTGGTTTATTACTAATGTTTAACCCTGCTAGAATTGATATATCTTTAATGGGACCTAAAGACATTTGTTGCCCTGATATTTTATTAAAACTCAGATAAGAATACACTTCGGCATACACTTCAACCCCAATATCATTCCTATCAGTTACATCTACAAAGAAAAAGTTTGTACCATAATCCCAGCCATTTGCATGCTCAACAGTAAATGTTGTTCTATCTGTGTCACCAAACTCAAAATCACTTCCATATAAAACCTGTACATTACTGGAAGTCCAATCAAATGAATAACAGTATGGCGTGAATAAAATGGTATATATTGCTGTTAAAATAGTTAGTAGCTGTTGTCTTTTATACATATTGATTTATAAGTACTTTTAATTGATCTTCATTGATTGGTTTAGTCATATAGTCATCAAAACCAATAGATAAGGTTTCTTGAATTTTATGAGCGTCAGCATAAGCACTAATTGCAATAGTAGGAGTAGTTATGTTTTTATTCCTTATTGAACGTACAAGATCAAGTCCATTTAACACTGGCATGTTTAAGTCAATAAATGCTATCTGATATGTTTTTGTACATAATAGGTGTAGAGCTTCTGCACCATTGATTGCGGTATCAAAAGTGCAATTAAGTTTTTTTAGCATAAAACTTAAAAGCATCAAATTAATTTCATTATCATCAGCAATAAGAATGTGAACTGATTGATGGCTTAATTTATCTTTTATTTCAGCCTGAGCATCAGGAATATTGTCACCAAGTATTGCAAAAGGTAAAGGTAAAGTAAGCGTAAAGGTACTGCCCTCATTTATTTTGCTGGAGACTGAAATCCCCCCTTGCATAAGTTGAGATAGTTCATTACAAATTGCTAGTCCTAACCCAATACCTTCTTCAGAAAAGTTATTGTTATCTATTTGAGTAAAGGGGGTAAATATCTTATCTTGATCAGCTTTAAGTATTCCACAGCCGGTATCTCTTATAACTACACATAAAACTTCGTTTTGATGGGTAATATCAAGTGTAATGCCTCCTGTATTTGTAAATTTAATGGCATTACCGAGTAAATTATAAATTATTTGGCTTAGTCGTTTAGAGTCACTACTTACTTGTTTAGAAACAACAGGTATATTAATATCAAAATTAAGCGACTTTTCTTTAGCTTTAAGTTTAAAAATAGCGACAATATCATTAATAAAGACATTAAAATCAAATGATTCAGTTTTTATGCTTATCTTTTTAGATTCGATTTTTGAAATATCAAGTATTTCATTTATCATTGTTAATAAATGATTACCACAGTGACTAATTAAACCTAATTGTTTTTTGTCATCAATTGAAATATGGGGTTTTCTATACAGTAATTGGCTGAAGCCTAGAATACCATTTAAGGGAGTTCGTAATTCATGGCTTATATTAGATAAAAATTGATTTTTTGCATGGTTTGCTGATTCAGCCAATTCTTTGGCAACAACAAGTTCGGCAGTACGGCTATGAATTATTTCCTCAGTACGAATAGAGCGTCCAGTAAGAAGCAATAAACCAAAACCTAATAAACAAGTAAAAAATAATCCACTAATAATAACCCACCACATAGACCAATGTGCTGCAGAATACAGGTGATCAGTATCTAGATAAAAGGTAAGCAGCCAATCCTGATCAGCAATTTTAATGTAGTGGGAAAGTTTAGGTTTATTATAAGGGATATTTTTACTACTAAACAATAGGCTGTTATCTTTTGAATTATGTACGGTTAATCTAAGATTGTGTACATTCGATTGCTGTATGGTGTTAGTAATAATCTCTATTAAAGACGATGAAATACTAATAATACCTAACAACTCACTTTGATTGTTTTTATGTGTAAAAATGGGTGTATAAAAATTTAAGGTTTGATTTATTATGTATGTTGAAAGTTCAAAAACAGAGTTATCACCTTTATAAGCTAGAGATACAAGTTTAGGTGGGAATTTTTCATTTAAAGAAAGATTACTATCATTTGAAGTGATGAATTTTAGTTTAGTAAAAGCTGGTATATTTGTTGATTTGGCAGGAGTATATTCAAAAAAATTAATACTACTAATTTCTGATAAATCATCTAAATAAGATTGAGTGAAACGATTAAATGCATCTTTTTTAACAGGCTTAGAACTAGTATAGAAATTAAAAATTGACCTCACAAAGCGACTTTGTTGTAGAAAGTTATCTTGTAATTTATGAGTTACAGTTAAAGAGATATCTAAAAATAATTGTTGATTGCGTTTAGCTTCTAAATTTAGAACATGAAAAAAGAAAAGAACCACAAAAATAAAAGATACTATTAAGGGAAGCGTAAAAGTAATTCGTAGTCTTTTCCATAAAGTACTGTTAGCAGTGAAAATAGTCAACATAATAGGCGTAAAAATAAGAACACCTATGGTATCGCCAACCCACCAACTTAACCAATTTAATGGAACCTCATTAGCTGAAATAATGCCATTTAAAAGCATCGCTGTAATACCTATTGATGAGGATATTAAACAGCTAATCGGACCACCTAACAGAAGAAATAAAACTATATCTCTATCTAAAATAAGGTCACTAGGATAGCTAGTGAATTTTTTTATCAACTTCATGCCAATGTAGGCAAAAAGAGTTCCTCCCGTACTCATGGCAATAAAGAGTGGTATTGATTGAGTATCAAAACCAAAGGCCCAAGCAGATATACAAAAATTACCAATAAAAATTCCAGGGCAGATCCTAGGACCATATAGCAGCATTGATGCTAAGGCTATTCCAGCAGGTGGCCATACAGCACCTACTTGACTTTGTGGAACTGCTAACTCTAATCCTAATAAGCCAAATAAAAAAGAAACAATTGCAATTGCAATGATCAACAGTATTGTAGAAAGATACTTTTTTTGAGTTGTCACAATTTGCATACTAACTTTTGTTATAATTTAAAGATTAAATATAGTTGATAAGTATAAAAGGACAAATAATATCATGATCAAAGCTATTTCAAGTTTTTTAATAGAGGGTATATGGACAATATCTGATAAAAAACTCTCAACTATTCAATGCTTAGCCATTAACACCTTAAAAACTTTGTTACTTTCATTGCAAGGATTTAAGCGTGACCTTTGTCAGTTACGAGCATCAGCTTTAACTTTATATACCCTATTGTCGATTGTACCTGTCATTGCTTTATTATTTGGTATTGCAAAAGGTTTCGGTTTTGAAAAAAAGCTTGAGTCAGAAATATTAGAGCAAGCATCAGACCAAGATACTATGATGTTGCAACTGATCGAATTTTCTCAAAATATGCTATCGACAACTAAAGGAGGCGTTGTTGCTGGTATTGGTATCGTTGTATTGTTCTGGACAGTTATAAAAGTCATTAGTAATATTGAAGAATCATTTAACCATATTTGGAAAATTAAAAACAATAGACCTTTAAGTAGAAAGTTAAGCGATTATTTGTCATTAATGATGCTAGCACCGGTATTGTTGATTGTTTCCAGTAGTATGACAGTCTTTATTAAAACTCAAATTACCTGGCTTGTTGAAGTAATTCATTTACCTACATTTGGCACTAAAATAGTTCTTTATCTAATGAGTTTTTCACCTTTAGTGATTATGTCCTTGTTATTTACTTTTGTTTTCCTATTTATGCCAAACAAGAAAATTAGAATTAAGGCTGGTGTTATTGCAGGTGTTACAACTGGTGTTTTGTACCAAACTGTTCAGTGGGCTTATATCTCTTTGCAAATTGGAGCATCCAGTTATAATGCTATTTACGGAAGTTTTGCAGCGTTACCTTTATTTTTAGTTTGGTTGCAAGTCGTGTGGATGGTTGTTTTGTTCGGTTGTGAAATTTCATTTTATATTCATAACTTCGAAAGCTATCGACATAATGAAAAATTCTCTGGAATTAGTTTTTCATTAAAAAAGACAATTGCTTTACAAGTTTGCCATTTAATCATCAAACATTTTTCAAATGGTGAAAAAGCACCTACTGCCGAGCAAATTTCACATGCCTTGAGTTTACCCGTTGCGGTTGTACAAAGAACATTAGATTCCTTATTATCAGCTAAACTTATTGTTGAGTTAAAGGTTTTAGATGATGAAGATGTTATTTATCAGCCAGTTCAAGATATAAATAGTATGACAACTAAATTTGTTGTCAATGCCTTAGAGTCAACTGGACGTAATTCTATCCCTGATATGACAGTGCATGATGAATTTGTTAATGCAAAGCCTGAATCAGAAATTGTTTTATTAAAAGATATATAGAATTGGGGGTTATTTATCCGAAAATGATTCCAATAAAGCTATTAATTCATCTTCATCAATAATTGGAATATTTAAGTCTTGTGCTTTAGTTAGTTTTGAACCAGCGGATTCGCCAGCAACTACACAATCTGTTTTAGCAGAAACACTTCCTGAAACTTTAGCGCCTAAAAGCTGAAGTGACGCTTTTGCGTCATTACGTTTCATTTTGCTTAAAGTACCTGTTAAAACATAGGTTTTATCAGCTAAAGGTAAAGTTTTTTGTTCTTTTGGGATTAAAGCCGGCCACTCAATACCTGCTGCAAGTAAAGCATCAATAACTTCAATATTATGCGTTTGACGGAAAAAGTAGCTTACATGTTTGGCAACAATTTCACCAACATCATCAACTTCTTGTAAAGAATCAATATCTGCATTTTTTAAAGCTTCAAGTGTTAAATAATATTCTGCTAAGTTTTTAGCTGTTGCTTCACCAACTTCTCGAATACCAAGTGCAAGTAAAAATTTTGCAAAAGTTGTTGTTTTTGAGTTATTAAGTGCATTAATTAGGTTTTCTGCTTTTTTAGGACCCATCCGCTCCAAGCCAATTAATTTTTCCGGTTTTAATGCAAATAAATCAGCTGGATTATTAATAAGTTTTTCATTAACCAGCTGCTCAACAACTTTTTCTCCTAATCCATCAATATTCATTGCTTTACGTGATGAAAAGTATTGAATAGCTTCTTTACGCTGAGCTGCACAGTAGAGACCACCACTACAGCGTGCAACAGCTTCACCTTCAATTTTTTCAATTTCTGATTTACAGACAGGGCAGTAGCTAGGGAAAACTATGGTTTTGGCTGATAAGTTCTGTTCAGGTAATGATCGTGAAATTTGGGGGATAACATCAGCTGCACGCCGAACAACAACGGTATCCCCAATTTTTATTCCTAAACGTTCAATTTCGTCATTATTGTGTAAGCTTGCTCGACTAATATTTACACCACCCACAAAAACTGGCTCTAAAATTGCGACAGGTGTAATAGCGCCAGTTCGACCAACTTGAAACTCTACATCAAGTAATTTAGTTTGCTCTTCTTGTGCAGGAAATTTATGGGCAATTGCCCAGCGTGGCGCACGTGAGACAAAACCTAATTGTTGTTGTAATTCAATATCATCAACCTTATACACTATGCCATCAATTTCATATGGGAGAGTATTTCTAAGTGTTAAAATTGTTTGATAGTAATCCAAACAACCGTCCAAACCTTGCTTAATTTCAATTTCATTAGTAAGGGGTAGCCCCCATTTTTTTAACTGTTGTAATCGCTGATAATGACTGTTTGGTAAATCACCATTTTTTACTAGACCAATACCGTAACTAAAGAAAGCTAATGGACGTTTGGCTGTAATTTTTGAATCTAATTGACGTAGGCTTCCTGCAGCTGCATTTCTAGGGTTAACAAAACTTTTTTCACCATTTTCAGAAGCTTTTTTATTATAAAGATTAAAAGCAGCCATTGGCATTACAACTTCTCCTCTTATTTCAATAGTTTCAGGAATGTTGTCGCCTTGTAATTGATGGGGGATGTTTTGAATGGTTTTAACATTGTGAGTTACATCTTCACCAACACTACCATCACCTCGTGTTGCAGCTCTAACTAAAAGACCATTTTCATAAAGTAAGCTAATTGCTAACCCATCAAGTTTAGGCTCAGCACAAAAAATAAGGTTTTCTGTTAGAGTTAAGCGGTTGTTCAATCTTTCAATAAAGTCAGATAAATCTTCGCTGTTAAAAACATTATCCAAGGAAAGCATTGGGACTTCATGATTAACTTTTATAAATTTATCAAGAACCGCACCTCCTACTTTTTGAGTAGGGGAGTCTGGGGTTAAAAATTGAGGGTTTTCGTTTTCTAGGTTTTTTAATTGTATAAGTAAACGATCATATTCAGAATCTGTAATGGTTGGTGTGTCTAGCGAGTAATAATGCGTGTTGTGTTGCCTAATTTTTTCGCTTAATAATTCTATTTGTGTTTTTACAGAGTTCAACATTGATGCTTTTGCAGTAAGGGATAAAAGGTACTGTTATAAATTGTGATGATTTTAACATGAGCTTATTTATAATTTTGTTTTTAGTTGTAACTTTAAAGATAACTGCTAATATTTAACGCGATTGAGTACAATTCACCGAGATAACATATTGGAAGACGATATCACAACAGAACTACGTGTTTTGCAAAGCCACTTAGATGGTATGCTTGATCGTGTTCAACATAATAGTTTGACTTTAAAAAGGTTTCAAACTTTTGAAATGAGATTACTTAATCTTAATTCATTAGCTGAAATGATCGATCAGTTATTAGGTGATGCAAAATCTTTTTTTGATTTAGATGTGATTAGCTTTTGCCTGATTGATGAAAAAGCTGAAATAGCTGGGTATCTTAGTGATGATGGGTATGATTACCTCAGTAATAAACAATTAATTTTATTACGTGATAATGAATTGCTTAAGAGTACCTTTGGTTTATCTGCAACTCCGTTTTTAGGCACCTATAAACAATCTTGTTGTGCTGAATTTTTCCTAAAATCAGATAGAAAACCAGTTTCTGTCGCTATAATCCCTCTCAGACGAAGAGGTAAGTATTTGGGGTCACTTAATCTAGGTAGTTTTACGCCAAATCGTTTTATCAATGATATGGCAACTGACTTTATAGAACATATGGTGTCTGTTGTAAGTATTTGTCTTGAAAATAACCTTAATTTTGAGATGATGCGTCGCACTAGTTTAATTGATACTTTAACCGGGGTTAATAATCGACGCTTTCTTGAGCAAAGAATTGGTGAAGAGGTCGATAGAAGTCAGCGTAATGATGAACCCCTAAGCTGCTTATTTTTAGATATAGATCATTTTAAATCAGTTAATGATACTTATGGCCACCAAGCTGGTGATTATGTATTAGCCATGGTTGCGGGAATGATCAAAAAGCAATTAAGAAGCAATGATGTACTCGCTCGCTATGGAGGAGAAGAGTTTGTTGCTTTATTATCAAATATCCCCGAAGTTATGGCTTACGATATAGCAGAAAGAATCCGAAAAAGTATTAAGGATCTTATTTTTAATTATAATGAAACCAATATTAATGTATCTATTTCGATTGGCCTGTCTACCTATCAACCAGAAAAGACACAATTAAAAACATCTGCTGAAATTTCCACTCAATTAATTCATTCAGCTGATTCAGCTTTATATGTTGCCAAGGAAAATGGCAGAGATAGAGTAGAAATAGGGGCGGGAATTGAAACAGTAATGACACCAAGAATGGTTTCATAAGCTTTAATGACCTAACTTAATAAAAGCTTTCCTCTCTCAAATTACATTCAAAGTTTAAAAAAGTAAATCCCTCTCATATTAGAATTTCTATCTAAACCATAATAAAAAACATTACTCTGAAAGTGTTTTAAGTTGCTGAAAATATAAAAATATTAGTTTTCAATTAAATAACTAGCTGGGCACTCAGGAAAGTTATTGATACTATATGCACTTTTAAATATTTGCTAGATAATTTATGGATGCTGCTGTTTCACAAAATATGGTTTTAGAAGCTAAAGAAGTATCTTGCATCCGAGATGACCGTATTTTATTTGAAGGTTTAAACTTTAAATTAACTAATCATCAGGTATTGTTACTGGAAGGTAAAAACGGCAGTGGTAAAACCTCATTGTTACGTATTATTTGCGGGTTTAGAGAACAAGACTCTGGAGACCTTTTTTGGTGTGATCAGAAAATAAAAGACAGTGAGTATTTTGCTGAGATGGCTTATGTGGGTCATCTTGATGGTGTAAAAAAAGAACTCACCGTAGTAGAAAACCTGAAAATGTCTTTATCCCTTAGTGAAAAAGGGCGGTATTCTATTGACCAAGCTTTGGAGACAGTCCATTTAGCGGGTTATGATGATTCTTTGGTTCAATCACTTTCTGCTGGACAAAAGCGTCGCTTATCCTTAGCAAGATTATTGATCACTAAAAATACGTTATGGATACTTGATGAGCCTTTTACCTCCATAGATAAGCAAGGAATCACCCTAATAGAATCATTAATGCACGAACATATTGTTGCGGGTGGGATGATAATTTTAACCTCGCATCACGACCTTGCTTTACATGAAGTCGATGTACAAAAAATAAACTTATCCTTATGTCATTAATGTCTGCCTTTTATGCCGTTATTCGGCGTGATTTAATTTTAGCTTTTCGCCGTCGAGCAGAAATTGCTAATCCACTGTTTTTCTTTATCTTAGTTGTCACCTTATTTCCCCTAGGTGTTGGTGCAAACCCTAAATTATTACAAGCCATGGCACCTGGTGTTATCTGGGTATCAGCACTGCTAGCCGTTATGTTGTCTTTAGATAGTTTATTTCGCTCTGACTTTGATGATGGTTCACTGGAACAAATGTTATTAAGTCCTCACCCATTAACCATTCTAGTGATGGGAAAAATCATTGCTCATTGGCTAGTAACAGGTTTGCCTTTATTGGTCGTTGCCCCATTATTGGCAATCTTTTTAGGGTTACCTGAACAAGCTTTGGGAACTTTACTGATAACCTTGGTCTTAGCTACACCTGTTTTAAGTTTGATAGGTTCAATTGGTGTTTCTTTAACCGTTGGACTAAGACGTGGCGGGATGATTATCTCGTTATTAGTGTTACCACTTTATGTGCCTGTATTAATTTTTGCCAGTAATGCCGTTGAGATGGCTGGAAATGGATTAGCCGTTGATGCTCAAATTAATATTTTGGTCGCTATTTTTTTTATGTCCGCTGTTTTAGCGCCACTACCCGCGGCGGCAGCTTTAAGAATGAGTGTTAATTAACTTTTAGCCTCTTTGATTTTTTTATAATAGAAGATAAAGCTTCTATTACTTTTTTAACAACTTTGATCTATTTATGTCCATCATCCCAGCATTTATCGTTCGTTTTTATCACAAAACAGCTTCTCCTCCTTTTTTTTACAATCTAAGTAACAAATTACTTCCGTGGTTAACCAGCATCTTTCTTATATTGCTAGGGTACGGTTTATACAGTGGATTGTATTTAGCCCCAACCGATTATCAGCAAGGGGATAGTTATAGAATTATCTATGTTCATGTTCCTGCTGCCTGGATGTCACTTTTTATTTACGTGGTGATGGCCGTTGCTGGTGCAATTTCACTTATCTGGCGAATGAAAATTGCTGACGTAGTGCTAATTAGTAGTGCTCCTATTGGTGCTAGTTTTACTTTTATTGCCCTAGTCACAGGTTCTTTATGGGGAAAACCCATGTGGGGAACATGGTGGGTATGGGATGCCAGATTAACGTCTGAACTGATTTTATTATTCCTGTATTTAGGTGTAATTAGTCTTTATGGCGCCATTGAAGATAAACGTACGGCTTCTAAAGCGGTTGCTATTTTAGCTTTAGTGGGTGTTGTCAATATTCCTATTATTCATTATTCAGTTCAATGGTGGAATACCTTGCATCAAGGGCCAACGGTTACCAAAATGGATAAGCCTTCGATCCATCTTGATATGTTAATTCCGTTATTAGTGATGGCGACTGCATTCAAATTTTATTATGCAATTGCAATGCTGCAAGTAGCAAGAGTTGAGATTTTAATCAGGGAACAAAATACCCAGTGGGTTAAAAAACTATTGGAGAATAAATAATGAATAGCTTTGCTGAATTTTTAGCGATGGGTGGCTATGGTTTTTATGTATGGACCTCTTATGCTATTGCTTTTGTAGTGTTAATACTTAATGTCATCATCCCCATGTTTCAAAGAAAAAAGTTTTTACGTGAATTAGCCTTAAAACAAAAACGAGCTAAATAATGACTCCAGTTAGAAGACAACGACTTATCCTTATTTTATTAATGGTTGCAGGTGTGGGAGCAGCTGCAACATTCGCTTTAAAAGCCTTTAATGAAAATTTAATGTACTTTTTTTCCACCACAGAAGTTGCTGAAGGCAAAGCGCCAAAAGATGCAAAATTCCGTTTAGGTGGAATGGTTGTTAATGGCAGTATCGCACGTCCCGATAGAGGAATTATGGTGCGGTTTGACTTAACAGATTACAACAAACAAGTGACTGTTGAGTACTCTGGAATCCTGCCTGATTTATTTAGAGAAGGGCAGGGGATTGTTGCAAATGGGCGATTAAATGCAGCAGGTGTTTTTGTTGCTGAAGAAGTATTAGCCAAGCATGATGAAAACTATATGCCACCAGAAGTCGCAGAAAGTTTAAAAAAAACAGAACAACTAAAATCTGAGAAATAGGGAAATAATATGATTGCTGAACTAGGTCACTTTTGCTTGATTATCGCCCTGTCTATGGCGGTGATACAAGGGATGCTTCCTATTTTTGGAGCTTATCGCTCAATTAATGGATGGATTGCAATTGCACGACCTGCCGCTTATGGACAGCTGTTATTTATGTTGCTTTCATATGGCTGTTTAACCTATGCATTTTTAGTACATGATTTTTCAGTCGCTTATGTTGCACATAATTCGAATACCGCATTACCAACACTTTATTTAGTATCTGGGGTGTGGGGAGCACATGAAGGATCGTTACTATTGTGGGCACTTACCTTATCAATTTGGACCGGCTTAGTTGCTTTTTTTAGTAAAAACATTCCCGAAACAACAATGGCTCGTGTACTGGGTGTTTTAGGTTTAGTAAGCATCGGCTTTATCTTATTTTTATTATTTACTTCAAACCCATTTGAGAGATTATTCCCTGCACCATTAGAAGGGCGAGATCTAAACCCCTTATTACAAGATCCTGGTTTAGCTATTCATCCTCCTATGCTATATATGGGATATGTTGGTTTTTCAGTTGCGTTTGCTTTTTCTATAGCGGCTTTATTAGAAGGTCGATTAGATGCTGCTTGGGCACGATGGTCACGCCCTTGGACTAATTTAGCGTGGATGTTTTTAACCTTTGGTATCGCTCTAGGCAGTTGGTGGGCCTATTACGAATTAGGTTGGGGCGGCTGGTGGTTTTGGGATCCAGTAGAAAATGCTTCATTTATGCCATGGTTAGTGGGTACAGCATTAATACACTCACTTGCGGCAAGTGAAAAACGGGGCGTTTTTAAAACATGGACTGTATTATTAGCAATTTTTTCTTTTTCATTAAGTTTATTAGGAACATTCCTAGTAAGATCTGGCGTATTAACCTCAGTTCATGCTTTTGCTAGTGATCCAACTCGTGGTTTATTTATCTTAATCTTTCTTGCTGTTGTGGTAGGAGGATCTTTATTGCTATATGCGATTAGAGCGCCTCAAGTTAAAAGCAGTGTTAGTTTTGAGTTAGTTTCAAAAGAATCTGCATTATTACTTAATAATGTTTTATTAGTAGTAACAGCAGCCAGTATTTTATTGGGTACACTTTATCCTTTAGTCATTGATTCCTTAGGCATGGGGAAAATATCAGTAGGTCCTCCGTATTTTAATGCTGTCTTTATACCATTAATGGCACCTCTAGCTTTTGCTGTGGGTATTGGCATGTTAATTCGCTGGAAGAAAGATGACTTAAAAGCATTAAGCTGGCGCTTAAAAGGATTAATGGCCTTTACTTTAACGGCTGGTTTCTTAATTCCTCTCATTATGCCCTTTTATTCATGGAGTGCCGGATTAGGAACATCACTTGCTTTATGGACTACGGCAACAGTCGCATTATCTTTTAAAGATAGATTCGGTCAGCATAGTTTGAGTTGGCAACGACTGACTTCTATCCCTGCCAGTTTTTATGGTATGACGGTTGCTCATTTAGGTATTTCAGTTTTTGTCATAGGGATTACTTTCACCTCTATCTATAGTATTGAAAAAGACGTAAAAATGGTGCCGGGTGACAAGTTAGATATGGCGGGTTACATTTTCGAATTTCATGGTGTAAAAATTACAGAAGGGCCTAATTATATAGCAAAGGAAGGGGCTTTAACTGTCAGTTATGATGGTGAAGTCATTGCGAAATTAGAACCACAAAAACGGGAATACAGAGTCCAAAAAATGCCGATGACTGAAGCCGCTATTGATGCTGGTTTATTTAGGGATTTATTTGTTGCTATTGGTGAACCGCTAGATGACCAAGGCGCTTGGAGTTTAAGGGTTTATTATAAATCGTTTATTCGTTGGATTTGGTTAGGTGCTATGTTTATGGGAATTGGTGGCATGATTGCAGCTAGTGATAAACGATACCGTAAAGCAAACAAGGAGCCGCTAAATGTTTAAATATCTAGCACCTTTAGTGCTATTTATAGTAATGGCTGTTTTTTTGGCATTGGGTTTAAATTTAAACCCTAGAGATATTCCGTCTCCCTTAATTAATCAACCTGCACCAGATTTCTCATTACCAGTTTTGGGACAGCCAGGTAGATCGCTGACTAAACATGCATTAATGGGTGATGTGTGGATATTCAATGTGTGGGCATCTTGGTGTGGATCATGTCGCATCGAACATCCTATTTTTAATCAGTTAGCAAAAAAGAAACTAGTTACTTTAGTTGGGTTAAATTATAAAGATGAACCTGAAGCGGCTAAACAATGGCTGGCTCAATTAGGTAACCCTTATGATATTAGTGTGATGGATCAAGAAGGGCGTACTGGTATTGATTATGGTGTATATGGTGTACCTGAAACCTTTATTATTGATAAAAAAGGTATTATTCGATACAAACATACAGGGCCTGTAGAAGTAAATGATATGCAAAATATCCTTATCCCTCTTATTAAGCAACTACAGGCTGAAATATAATGAATTTCGTAAAAGGTTTGGTTTTATTGGTATTTTCAATCACAAGCTACGCAGCAGTAGAGTATCGAAAATTTGATCAGCCAGAACAAGAAGCTGTTTATAAAATACTGATAGAAGAAATACGTTGTCTGGTTTGTCAAAACCAGACAATCGCAGATTCTAATGCTGAGTTGGCTCAAGATCTACGTAGACAAGTGTATGAAATGCTTCAGCAAGGGAAATCTAAAGATGAAATTGCTGAATTTATGACTCAACGCTATGGTGATTTTGTTTTATACAACCCGCCTTTTAAAGCCAAAACAGGATTATTATGGATTGGCCCTATTGTGTTTTTATTTATTGGTCTAGTCATGTTGTTTTTATTTACTCGAAGAAAAAGGAATACTCAGAATATTAAATTATCTGAGGATGAGATAAAGCAAAAAACCAAAATAAAAAATTTATTAAATGATGAGGCAGAGCAATGAATGCAGTCTACTGGAGTAGTGTAGTAGTTTTAATAATCATTGCCTTAGCTATTCTTCTTCCTCCTTTATGGAAAAAAAGAGAAATTGAAGATGCTGAGTCAGATCAAAGAAATATTAATATTGCTCAAGAACGAATCAAAGAACTTAAAGCCCAGTTACAAGCAGGAACTTTAACTAAGCAGCAATATGATGAACAGTATGGTGAATTAGAGCTAACGCTGGGTGATGATTTAGATATTCAACAGCAACAAAACCAGTCATCATCGCAAGGACGTTGGGTTATTCCTGTTATTGCCTTATCTATCCCGTTATTCTCAGTTTTTTGCTATTTTTCATTAGGTGAACCTGATGCTTTAATTAAAGCAGAAATAAAACAGCCAAAACAAGTTGCTCAAAACGGCCAGGATATTAATGACATGGTTCAGCGACTAGCAAATCGCCTAAAAGAAAATCCAGATAATGCAAAGGACTGGATTATGTTAGGGCGATCATTTAAATATTTAAAACAGTTTAAACTAGCAGCAAATTCATTTGAAAAAGCTTATGAATTATTAGGCGATGACCCAGAAGTGCTACTTCATTATGCTGATACTTTGGCAATGGTCAATAATGGGCGATTAGCTGGAAAAGCATCAGAATTAATTTTTAAAGCCCTAGAAAAAGCACCGAATGATGTGACAGGTCTATGGCTAGCGGGTATGGCTAAAGCAGAAGAGCGTGATTTTAGTCAAGCACTCACCCATTGGCGAAAAATACAGACAATCGTACCTAAAGATTCCGACCCCTACGAGCAAGTACAAAAACTTATTGACAATGTACAGGCCCAAGTCTCTGGGACTGAAGAGTCAGTTGTTGCTGCTGAAACAACAACTGCAGAAACAACAACGGCAGAAACTGCATCAGTAATTAGTATTGATGTTCAAGTAGATTTAGCGGCCACAGTTAAAGATAAGGTCAGCCATACAGATACCGTGTTTATTTACGCAAAAGCACTAACCGGCCCCCCAATGCCTTTAGCTATTGTCCGAAAACAGGTAAAAGACTTACCTATATCAGTTACGTTAGATGACAATATGGCCATGATGCCAACGATGAAACTGTCAAATTTTAAAGCCGTAAAAGTTATGGCTAGAGTCTCTAAGTCAGGATCAGCAATGCCTCAAAAGGGTGATTTTGTTGGTTCTGTGGATTTAACCCAACTGCAAGAAAATCAATCAGTTGTTATCGTTATCAACGAACAAATATAAAAGATATGGACCAGTCAATAAAATTCGACCTCGGTTTAATCCATCGCTATGATAAAGCGGGTCCTCGACCCGAAAATATTTTAATCTTAGAGATGATAAAGGGGAGTATTCAATAAAGATTGAGCTTCGAGAAACAAACGATCAAGCAATTGCTCAATTACGTGAATTAGAATTTAATCGCATTAGCTTAGGCCACGCTACGGGACTTAAATCCTGCAGTACAAAAAGCTGTTAAGCATATTCAAACTGAAAGTCTGTTGAAACATTATGATTGAGTGGTTAAATAAATTGCATTATATATTTAATTAACAATCCAATCATAGAGCCTTAGAAAGGCGTATGACACAGCTAGTGTGTTATATGACACAGTTAGTGTGTCATGTGCTGTGTTTTTATAGAAAAATTAGAGCAGGAAATTCAGGTTTTATTTTGCATGGCAAAGTAATTGAAGATATTAGCGTGCTACCCTAGCTACATATCTACTTAGCATATCCACGTCCAAAACTCATTCCACTCGGGTGAATTAATTAAGAGCCCAATACGTTCTGCATCCCTCTTCAACTCCGCTCAAGAGATGTTCCATTAAAAGTTGCTTCACTAGCTTAGCTATTTATCGGGTAAAATTTTTTTCTTCTCTTGGGTGTTATTCTCACACGTCAAAGTGGTAAGTTTACTTTTCGTCTATTGCGGACTAAAAATTATCATTCTGTTTCCTTGATCTTTAGAAGTCGAAGGGGGTAAGTCAATAAAAAATATTATTACTGAAAAGCTGTAATTACAGAAGAGGTGGAAAGTCACGGTTTTTATGGTATAAAAATTGCATAGGGATCAGGTGATAAGATTATATGTAATTAAACCGGCTCAGTATGTTACTTGACTAATCAATTAACAAATGGGTAAAAAACAATTAATTCCGGAGAGGACCCCATGAAAATTGAATTCCCCAGCAGAACCACGCGACGGAGGAGCTTAGCTCTTGTGTTTAGCGTACTCAGTCTGTTGGCTATGAATAGTAGCGCAGTTTTTGCTGAAAATGCTTATGATAAACCTGTTGATCATCCTGCAATTCCATTATTGGATGAAGCTGGTAATCACGTATTGGACAGTGGTAAACCATATAGTTCAAAAATCAGTTGCGGAAGCTCTGGTTGCCATGATTATGATAGCATTACACATGCCTACCATTTTGAGATGGGGCGGGATGAAGCTTCCGATGATTATGGTAAAAAGCGTGGCATTCCACAGCTTAGTTCACCTGGTTATTTTGGGGGATATACCTGTATGGGTGGGAGTCGTCCAGCATTGTTAGCTAAAAAAATCAATGAAACGGAGGCTGATTTTTTGGATGACGGTGCGGCAGGTTTGGTTCAGAACTGTGCAGGCTGTCACCCTGGCGGTGGCTTTATGGAATTGGATCGTGAAGGTGTTCGCTATGATCAAAAAGATATTGCGAGTATTCTTAATTTAGACGGCGATTACTACAATCGCGGTACCGATCCAGATCATCAAAAAGAGGGTGAGCTTGATTTATCCGTTATTGGTCGTTGGGATTGGAAAAAAAGTGGTGTAGTCGAAGCTGACTGTATGATGTGCCATGCCGATTTTAGTAATTTGAAAAAATTTCCAGCTAGTAAAGCAGGGTTAGATGACGAATCCGATGATTCAGATAGTGCATTTGATTTTTGGAAAGAATTACGAGTAGGATCTTTGATTGAACATGGTTATTTTAGAGAAGCCAGTTCAGCTATGTGGGAATTCTTGAACATTGCACCTGAAAAAGAGGAAGGTTTACAACTTGTAAATTTCTCCAAAAAAATCACAAGGCCAGGTAATGATTCAGGCTATGATTTAGTTCTTGGTGATGATGGCAAGCCAGTTATGAACTGGAACCCTGATGCTTTTGACGAAAATCGTAAAGCACATATCAAAATGCTGCGTTTTCCGGGTAACGATAATTGCATGATGTGTCATCGTACTAGTAATTCACGACGTGGCTTTTATGGTTATGGTGATAATGCTGTTATTGAATTTGATGACGATGGCATAATTAAAGAAGATTATCAGGATGATGTCCATAAAGGTAAGTCATTTACCGATACTAATGGTCAGACACGTGAAATTAATAATTGTAATGCCTGTCATACACGTAATTATTTTAATGAACCGCATGAAAACGTAGAAATCAATGTAGATCACAACTTCCTAAAAGGTAACTCTGATATGGATGTGCGTAATGATTTAGATTTTGCGCCTAATGCCAAAAGCTGTGAATACTGTCATGGTCAAAGTGACGAAACGATTGCTGATCGTGAAGAAAATAAGCTACCTAAAGCAGTTATTCCATCTGGACATGATAACATTCAACTTGCCCATCTTGAGTTATGGAAAGGTAATGGCGATATGACGGGTTACTCGGCATCAAGCTTAGAAAAAATCACCAAAACTCACTTGGATGTAGTTAGTTGTCAAGGTTGTCATATTACTGGCAAAGCTTCACGCGGAAGACCCTTACAAATCATGTACCGCTATCGTTTGGCCGAAAATGGTAAATCATTGATTTTTCCTTATCTGCCAAAAATTAGAGGCTATTGGAAAGATAAAAACAGTGATAGGGTTTTATCTCGCTTTAAAAATGACAGTATTTTTGATGTTAGATCAGATGATAATGGTGAGTACGCCGCTATTATCAATGTTAACAATGGTGATGAACTTGGGCGTGTCAGTTATAGGATGGGGCGTCATGGACCGTCTTTTGGTACCCCTAGCACATATGATGCTTATGTGGCTGTAAAACAAGCTTATGACTTCTTAATGCTCAAAGATGGTATTGCTAATACCAACATGCAACAGATTTGGACAGAGTCTAATGAATATGTGCTTTCGCATAATGTTCGTACTGCATCGGATAGTGTGCCTTGTCAAGATTGTCACGCACGTAAACAAAGTGGTGCCTTTAGCTCATTAGTATCAGTCGATGGCATACTAGGTAAAGATCAACAAAAAACAGTTGTCTCACTACCAGATAAACGTTTGGTAGATGAAGGTATTGTGGTTCTGGATCTGGAATACTTCAAGTTGGAAAATGATGGATCTGTCGTTGAAAATGTCTCTGATATTTTATTTGCGACCAAAGTTGATCCACACATGACTGTTGCCAAGGCTAGTAGTGCAACGGTTGCTGAAGGTGAATATCAACGTGTTGAAGCGGAAAAAGCACTGGACATGACTGGTATTATTGATACGACTATTCGCGCTACTATATTAGCCGAATTAGGTCATGGCGAAGTCTTTTTGTACAACCCTCACCAAGGTGACGCTACTATTGTGGCAACAGCAATTATTGCTCGATCAGCAGGTACCATGGAATTATTGTTACCAAGTTACCGTGTAGGTACTGAAGTGCTGAGTGGTACATCTGCTTCATCAGGCAACTTAGATAGAGCTGGATTAGGCGCTGTAAGCAGTAAAATTGTTTCGCTGACAACTCAAGATGTCAATAAACAAGATGTCACTCAGTTCCCTGGCGATGTTTTTGTCAAAATACCATATACAGGTAGTGCAACTAGTATCAATGATATTCATGTAGCAAGCTCTCAGGATGGGTCTATTTGGTCATTCTTTGATGGTCAAATTATTGCTCTAAACCCTCATACCGAGTTAAGCGATGGCTATGTGATTTTTGCAACTTCTCATTTTACTGAGTTTGCGATTGTCGATAAATCTCAAGGTAGTACTGGTGGTAGTACTGGTAATGCACCTTCAACCTCTAAGCAACTAAAAGCACAGTATAAGGCTGATACTAAGGCGCTAAAAGCACAATATAAGGCTGATACTAAGGCGCTAAAAGCACAATATAAGGCTGATGTTGTTGCAGCCGTAGCCAAGGCTCAGGATGATAAGGCCGCGGTTATTTCGATATATAATGCTGATGTTGCTGCTGTCAAATCTAGTTATTCTGTAGATAAAGCATCATTAGATGCCCAACTAAATGATGCGACTAGCAGTGCTGGCAAGAAAGCTACTAAAAAACTTCTAAAAGCATTAAAGAAAACTCACAAGGGGGATTTAAAAGTGTTGAAGAAAGCCAACAAAGTGGCGACTAAAGCATTTGATAAGCCTTTGAAAGATGAAAAGAAAAGCTTGAAAGCAACTTTGAAAGCGGATTCGAAACAAATAAAAACAACATGGAAAGCGGAGGCGAAACAGTTGAAAACAGCATATAAATCAGCGCTAAAAGCATTGTAAGTAAAAACTGTTAAAAGCTGAAGTTAAGGGGATGAATTTATTCATCCCCTTTTTTATATTTTACTTCTAGTAATAAGGAATATTCGATGAAACAATCAGACACAATAAATGAAAGCGTTTTTGATAAAAATCGAGCCACTAAAAAGCCAGTTAAAACCAATAAGGTTTTAAAAACTGTAGCTCCTTGGTTAGCTGGTTCAGGTATAGCTGTCGGTCATATTCTGACATCAAGCAATTGCACAATACCACAAACAGGACAGTGCACTAGTTGCGGTAGTTGTGTGGTGGCATTGGGCTCTTTAGTTGGCTGGGCAGTTATAAAAAACAAAAATAGTGATCAGGAATTTTTTATGGAAGAAAACTCGTGATCAGGACAGAAAAAGCCATTATCAATATGCAAACAAACTAAATGTTCAGAGGCACCATTTTAGCTCTTGTTATGCTAACTGGAAACAGTGCTTGGGCTGCCAATTGGCATGGTGTGCTTGAGTCTAAAGTACAAATCGATAATAGAATCAGCAATGACGCGACAATTTCAAGCGAAGTCTGGGGGCTGTTTGGGTACGATGATCATAGCCATGATTTTTTTGCCAAAGCTCAGTTCATGGCTCGGGTTAGTGACTTTGAAGATGATGATGAGCAAATGCTTTATCAACTGTATATAGATAAAGGCTTTGACCTTCTGCATAGTCGCTTTAAACTGGGTCGCATGGAGCGATCCGATAATCAGGGGTTTTATTTATTAGATGGTTTAGACGTACAAGTTCAAAATGAGAATAAAACTTTGAGCTTAAATTTATATGGCGGTAAACCAAGCAGAATTGATCATGATGCGACAGAAAGTGGTGAGTTGGTTTATGGTGCAAAACTGTTTTTACATAAAGAGCTTAACTGGCAGCAAGCCGAAATACCTATAACTCTGGATCGTTTTGATTTACGAATAGGCATGCAATCATTTGAAGATCAAAACACAGCTCAACGAATTAATCTTGGAGCTAACATCGAAGGCAAAATCAACTTTCCTTGCTGCGATCAAAGCTATCAGTTACGAGGGCAAGGAACTTATCGTTATGATGCTGACCAATTAGAAAACTGGCTTATTGAAGGTCAATGGGATATTAATCAAGATTGGCGGATAAGAAGTTCTTATCAAATGTATGATCCTAATCAAGATATTACAGATTTTAGAAAACAGTTTTATGCAACAATGGCTGAAGGCAAACAAACCTTATTCAGAGGAGAAATTCATTATCAAGTGTTACACAATATTCGAATGCGCGTGAGTGGCTTAAAAGCAACCCGAGAAGATGGCGATCCAGGATACGGTGCACAAGCGGGATTGCAATATCGCCCTATGCCAAATACTCGGTTAGATCTTGACTTAGAGTATATAGAATATATTGAAGATACTATTGAAAGTGCTTTAGTCGGCTTACGCGTTACTCCGACATCACGCCTTGATATACGTGTTAATGGTGCACTAAGAAGAGAAAAAAAACAAATGCTGGGTGAGCAATTTTTATATGGTTTAGAATCCGAATTTGAATATTTTTGGAATAACCATTTAAAACTTTCGTTGGATATGAATTACATTTGGAATAGTCGCTTAAACGATGAATATGTGGGGCGCTTCCAAATCACCCATTATTTTGATAATTTCAAACCAAAGGAAAAATGATGCAAATAATTTATTTATGGCTGTTTTTATGCATACTACCCTTTGGACTTGTGGCAGAAAACCTCTCTTCGGACTCTGTAACAGATGCAGTAAAACAACAACAACAAAAAGACAAGAAGAAAGAACCTAAATGGTGGGAAAAAAGAATAGAGCAAAGAGATCGTGCTGATATTTATTACCCCCATAATGCGCATATGGAGGTGATGGATCAAGAAGGTGATAGTTGTATGTTATGTCATAGCTTTAATGTCATCAATGAAGTCGATAAGAATGTTATTGAGTCTATTACCACGATTGCCAATGAGCCATTAGAAACCATTTGTCATGATTGTCATGTTACTGATTTACGAGGACCTTGGCGTTGTCAATTGTGTCACCCTGATCCCAGTGCAATATGGCCTGATGATCATAATTTTGGTTATATAAAACATCACAGTGAAGATGCGCGTAACGATGAGCAAGTGTGTAAAACCTGCCATTTAGATGTGGCTTTTTGTACCGATTGTCACTTTCGTCGAGATACCAGCGGTAAAGATTATCACCCAATGGGTTACCAATCACGACATGGTATTGATGCCCGGATGATGGCCTCCAACTGTGCGCGCTGTCATAACGGATTTTTTTGTGATGATTGCCATAGAAATAAACGCTAAAGGTTGAAGAATATGCGTAAATTGATAAACAATTATTTGCTAGCCTGCATGTTAATGATGCTTAGCCCTGTATGTCTGGCTATTGATACTCTGGATGTATCATTAGAAAAAGGCCAGTTATTATTAACCCCCAAACATGGTGGTGATGGCTCGGCTTGGGGGAAAAGTAATTGTGAAACCTGTCATTTATCAAATTATATTCATAGCACAGCAAGATCTATCCGAGGCATTGTTCGGCGTAAAGGCCAAGCTAGTTGTGCTGGTTGTCATGGCCAAAATGGTACTAACATTAAAAGAAAATGCACCATTTGCCACAACAGCAAAGATTTACCTAGTTCACCACATTTAACTGGCATTGAAAATCATAATTTTAGTACTGAAGAGATCAGTCCCTTAGAGAATAAACAATGTCTGGTTTGTCACTTGGCTTCAGATATGGACGGTTCCTTTGAATTGGATATTGATTTAACCCAGTTCCCTGATCAAAATAATAAAACCCCTGCTTATAACAATAGTTCTGAGTTTTGTCTACGCTGTCATAATCGGGATCATCAGCAACCAGACTTTGAGATGATCGGTGAGGATTTTCGTGACCCTCTAATTGCCATGGAAGACAACTACCAATTCATTGATATGCACGGTATTCTTAAAGGTACTGGCGAACGCACCTATGTCGGGTTGCGCGACCCTAACTATCAATATGGCAGTATTGTTGACTGCGTCGATTGTCATACCATGCATGGTACCAACAATGATTTGTTAATCATCGATAGCTCTGATCAAGGCGCATTCAAACTATCACCTGAGCTGCGCCAGAAGCCCTACCCGGTTACGGTGGTAGATGGCGATTATTCACAGCTTTGTGTGTTGTGCCATAACATGGACCTAAAAATTGAAGAAGGTGACGTTGATACCGGCAATGGTCTGTCAGGCGTTCATGAAACAGGATCAGATAATGATTGCAGAGAATGTCATACTCATGGTCAAGCGGTGCAAACAGGTCTATGAATAAAGACTTATTATTAACTATGCTACTGATGTTTTTCAGCGCAGTCGTTTTCGCCGAAAATAGCAAAAAGATTGAACTACCGGTTTTGCATCATATTGTCAATATTCCATTGACTAAGGATATGACCCCACCAGATAATTTTCCATTAGGTAAATATAAGGAATTGGTTTGTAAAACCTGTCATGGCTTAAAAGACATGGACAAAATAGACGTCAATAAAGTTGATAAAAAGCACCCCGATTTTTTACGTGATGGACCTTATCAACCGATCACTAGTTTTTGTTATCAGTGCCATAATAAACAAAAAGCTGTTAGAAATAACATTCATCAGTTACTAGATGAAGAAGGAAACATCAAAGAAGAGCAATGTAAATATTGTCATAAAAAGGTGCTAAAAACAGATCGTGCACAGGGATTGGATGAAGTCGAGTTACGCCTACCGATAGATAAACTTTGCTATGGTTGCCATTTGCAAACGCCACACTTAAATGCCTTACAACATCAAGTTGAGCCAGATGAAGACAAGTTAAAAGCTTTAAAGGTTAATCGTAAGAAAAAAGGGATTTATATGCCTTTAGATAAAGATAATAAAATGCTCTGTGTGACCTGTCATACATCACATCCCAAAGGTGTGCTTGATCAACGATTAGCTGCAGCAAAACAGGTTAGTGATGATGATCTGGATCCTGGTATTGATTATATAGAACATCCTTGGTCGGCAATTTACGATGAAGACAAAAAAGCGCGGCTAGAAGAATGGAATCTAAAAAATAATAAAAAAATTAAATTACACTACCAACGTATTAAAAGCGAAGTGTTACTGCGCTTGCCTGCAAAAAACGGTGAGCTTTGTTTAGTGTGTCATGAATTTAAAGATTAATTTAAACTATTAAAAAAGGTTTGTTATATGGCTGTATTAGAAAAAGTAAAAGCTATTCCTATATACCAAAAGTATCGTTATCTCATAATCATCTTATCATCATTATGTTTCCTGGGCCCTTTGGCCTTTTTACCACAATTGGCGGACCAGACTGATTTGTGTGGCAAGCTGTGTATGCGTAGGTTTTATCTTTATTATCCAGGTATGACCTTGGATGATTTATTTATGCATATGTCGGTGGCATTAATCGGTGTTATATTTTTTGGGTTGATTTTATTAACAACTTTCTTCTATGGCCGTATTTGGTGCTCCTTTCTTTGCCCTGTAGGAGGTCTGGCTGAATTGGGAAGCCGGATGCTCAATGACAAGTGGAAAATAGAGTTTCGGTCTTTACCTCAAGTTCAAATTCGTTATGGATACTTTGCTGTATACCTAGTCTTGATGCCATTATTAGGTATTAGTGCTTGCACTTTATGTAACTTTATTACCGTACCACGATTGGTCGAAGCTCTCAGTGGTGAATATCGTGGCTTGACCTATATTATGTCATCGGTGGGCCTAACTAATTTAGGTTTGTTATTTATCCTTGGTTTTTTTGCCAGTAAGGGGCGAGCCTACTGCCAGTTTTTATGCCCAATCGGTGCAGCTGATGGTCTAGTCAATAACCTAGGTGCTAAATTTGGTTTTACCCATCATATTCGCGTTGAAAAAGAACGTTGTACTGGTTGTAATGTTTGTGCCCGTGCTTGTATGTGTGGTGCGATCAAAATGGTTGATAGAATCGCAGTAGTAGATCAAAAATCCTGTATGTCTTGTCATGATTGTGTTGATGTTTGTGACTGGAATGCCATTGAGTGGACCACGGCTTCTCGAAATAAACAACCTAAGCGAATTAAAAAGAAAGTTGAAATTTTTCCAGAGCCTAATTGGCAAGCATTTGAAATTCAGTCTGAACCCGTGGCCGGTAATACTAATAAAGTCCATTGGCCTCGCCTGATAAATGGTCTGATTGTTTCTTTGTTTATTGGCTTTATCGCGATTACCAGCTTCTTAAATAACTTTCCGGTGTCTTCATAAATTATGATTTACTTTTTTGTGCGTATAGTAGGCCTTCAGGCATGACATTGAAGTCTATACTAAACGGCTGGCAAGGGCTGCTGTACATCCTTTTTTTTACATTTAGTTTACAGCTAGGAGCCAAAGAACGTCATAGTGACCCTGATGGTTGTTTTTCTTGTCATGCCCTACCTGGATTAGAATTTGTTGATAAGGATGGCATATTAAGAGTCGCAAGTATTATAAAGGAACATTATTACAGCTCTTTGCATGGCAGTATTCCTTGTAAAGATTGTCATCGAAAAATTACTGACTACCCGCATAAGGTTGAAAATGGCTATGTCGACTGCTCGTCTTCATGTCACTTAAACGAACCCTCCAATGGTGAACGATTTTCGCATAAACCCATTGTTGAAGAATTTGAAAAATCGGTGCACGGTGAAGCATGGACTAAAGATTTTGCTGGTGGTAATCGATTAGAAGAAGAGAGTAAAATTCTAGATCCTTCTTGTCGTCGTTGTCATGTTAATACCTTATATATACCAGAAGAGCAAAATGAATTATTTATGGAATCTTTTGCCCACACCGATACTGAGTGTGGCACCTGCCATGAAGGCGATGTCTGGCGAAATCAATTTGGTGGCCATATTCTGAGACGACTTATCGGAACGCGCTGGAAAAAGAATGAGAGTAATCAATACTGTATTGATTGTCATGCTGATCACAGCAAAATGGAAAAAGTAGAGGTCGAAGATTTTGAAACTAAGGAAAAGTCCAAGGTCGATTTTCGTTGGGTACGCGCAGTTGATAGCTATCAACGGAGTTTGCATAGTCGTTTATTAGTAACGGGTGTTGAAGAGGGGGCTTCCTGTATGGACTGCCACTCGCCGAGCGACCAATCATCATTTCGGCATCTAATTTTAGCGGATGAAGACCCGAAATCCTCTACCCATCCAGATACATTAAATAAAACCTGCGGGCAAAGTAGTTGCCACGAGTTTTCTAAGAATAATTTAAATACGGGGTTTGTGAACACTGACCAGCATGATTTAGATTTAGTGCGCTACACACAAGGGATGAGTTTTTTCGACTTTGATCGACTAGAATCTTATTGGCAACGTAGCTTGTATATAATAATACCGTTATTAGTAGGGTTCTTTTTAGGTGGGATTTATTGGGTGGTTTTTCAACGTAAAAATAAAACTCAAGCTCCCATTATTGGTAATGACCACTTTGAAAGGGTCATTATTGGGCGTAAAAAGAGAAAAACTAAGCCCCGAGCAAAACCAGTGAAAAAAGTGCAGGCCAAAGAACCAGATGAAATACCTCCAGATACTGAGGCCAGTGATGACAAATAATAAAAGTAATATTCAACGGCTGATTGCTACCGTCATACTGTTAAGTTTTTTTTCTATGCAAGCAGGGGCAGTACCATTATTTTCTCAGTACATAGAGGCCAGCCAGCCCAGTACAAAAGATATTGAATCTTCTCGGCAGTTGTTGGAAAAAAACCAGCCTAAAAAATTGCGGGAACCATTAAGCCTAAAGCCCTTTCATCAGCGTCAAAAGGAGCCGATTCTTGACTCTAAAGCCTTTTGTACACGTTGTCATCTATCAGTCCCTCATAGTCGTATACTACGTAGCCGTGCCTTCTTAAATATGCACACACAATATATTGCTTGTGAAACCTGTCATTTTCGACCAGAAGGCATTTCTTTTAACTATCGATGGTTTAATTTTGATAGTCAAAACGCGGAAACTAATATTGCAGGACGCTTACATGTTGATACAGACAAAGACGATACAACCCAATTGGTTGCAAGAACCGCTAATGTAAAAATTTCGCCTTTCTATCAAGGGCAACCGGTATTAATGACCTATCAAGATGCCAAGGCTAAAGAGATAAAAGAGCAATGGAAATCTGCTAATGAACAAGAAAAAACAAAATTACATGCTGTTATTCATGGCCCCTTGCAAACCAAAGGCCCTCGTTGCGATGTTTGCCATACCCCTAAGAAAAGTTTATTAAACTTTACTCTTCTGGGTGCGACTGACAAACAATTGTCTAAACTTCAATACAATACTATTGCTGACTTTTTTAAACATTACCAGCCAGAGGGTGCTGAACAACCTGAGGCCTCTCAAACTGAGTCAAAAGAACAGCGTATTCGTATTACCGACTTACTCCGCTAGAATATTATATTGTGTTTATTTCATTATCCCCAAAAATCACACTCTGCTTAGCTTTATTACTGCTGTCGGTAACTATTAAAGCTGAGCAAATTCCAGTTATTTCTGGTGCATTCAGTATTCAAGAAAAGCAGCTCAATCAACCCAGCGCTGTTGCTATTTACAACGATCATATTTATTTATTAGATGGTACTCAGCATCGCTTACTAAAGTTTAACTTAGATGGTTCTTTGGTATCGGCCAATATTTTAAATGCTAATAATGAAAGACCGCATTTACCGATGGATGTCATCGTCAATGATGCTGGTATTTTTATTGCTGACACGGGTAATCAGCGTCTACTTAAATATGATCATCAAGGTCATTTACAACGTATCTTTAAACCAGAGCAAGTTGTTGATAAAAAAACAAAACCAGTTCAAGAGGGTAATGATGAGCTCAAACCAGCTGTTCCTGTAGCGCTGACGATAATAGACTACACTCTTTATTGGGCTGATCGCGCTAATCATCGCATTTGTTCATTTGATATCGAAACTTGGAAAGATAATGATTGCTTTGGTGGCTCTGGTCAAATCGAAGGATTATTTCAAAACCCGTTTCAGATGGCTGCTGATAGTGATGGTTATTTGCATATTGTTGATGTATTAAATGGTCGGGTGCAAGTTTTCAATAAACAAGGGCGATTTATCTCGCAAATAGCTCGTTTTGGAGTAGATGTAGGAGAGCTATATCGACCCAATGGCCTGGCGATTGATGCTCAAGACACCGTCTTCGTTAATGACAATTATTTGGGTTTTGTAGCTCTGTATAAACAAGGCCGCTATCTAGGTAAATTAAAGAATCAACAAGGCGAGCTAATTCAACTTAAATCCCCAGTCGGTATGACCGTTTATCAACAGCGTTTATATGTTGTCGAAGCATCCTCCCACCAATTGCAGGTATTGCCTTTTAACTACCAAAGCATGAGCAATACTTCGGAAAAAGCTAAAAAAAGTTCTCAGTCTTTATCCCAAAAGAATTGTGTGATTTGTCATTTGTCGTGGGTGGAAGCGCCTGATAAAGTCATGGACAAAGAACACAGTTTATTGCCAGTAGCCACCACTGAAATGTGTTATAGCTGTCATCATGGTGTGATTCTGGATTCTAGGCTAGCCATATTATCGGGAGAGCAGCATCCGACCTTATATGATAAAGGTAAAGATAGTTATGATTTAGCCTATATGAATAAGCGCAAAGATAAAATGCCTGATAGTTTGCCGTTAACCGAGCAAAAGAAAATGCGTTGTACAACTTGCCATACCCCCCACAATGCTAATAACAAACAAGAAACTCTTTATCAAGGCCATCAGAATGCATGGATGCGGGTATCGCCTGTTGATGGTGATTTATGTGAACGTTGCCATGAATCTAAAATTAAAGGTGCTCGATCATTAGATATGAAAAAACGGGGTATCAATCACCCTTTAGCTATCAAACTAGAAAAACCACCTCAAAAAGATTCGCCGGGGTTTGCATTAGATTCTGAATTGCATCAAGGTTTACCGCTACATTTACAAGAAGCCGCAGCAAGTTTGGACAAAAGTAATCGCTTAATTTGCCAGAGTTGTCATCAAGTTCATGGTGGACATAGTAATGAACTCTTAGCCCTAGATGATGACAAAGCCGACTTGTGTGCTCAGTGTCACAAACCCAAATATTCCAAAGATAAAAAACAAGCGCGTCAATTCGGGATTCATCCAGTGAATGTGGAACTGGATGAGCCTGTCACTTACCAAAAAGAAAAAATTACTCGCGTTACCTGCGAAAGCTGTCATAAAGTCCATTCAGGCAAACAAGGGACGGCATTATTACCTACTAAAGATCAGGAGGCATTATGTCAGAGTTGTCATAAGCGACAGCATGCCAAGAATCATAAAGATGCCCTAAAAAAAGGCATACACCCAATGAATGAGAAACTTGAAGACCCGATAAAGTTTAATAAAGAATCCATTGAGATTATCGGGTGTTTAACCTGTCATTCAGTACATTCCGGTAAGAAAAATACTCCATCATTAGTGATGGATCACAAAGACGGTCAGCTCTGTGAACAATGTCATGAAAACAAACGTGCAGTGGTTGGTAGCGATCATGATTTACGCATCACTGCCAAAGATAAACACAATTTGCAAGAAGAGCTACCGAATCAATCCGGGGTTTGTGGTGGCTGTCATAGCTTACACAAAGGTGAAGGTAAATATCCTCGTTTGTTTGCTGTAAAACCAGTTAAAGGCAAAGCCTCAAGCGAACAAGAACCCATAGACGAGCCTTTGTTCAAGAAAGATATTTTATGTTTGAATTGTCATCAAGACAAAGGCATTGCCAAAGATAAAGTCATTGCCCATTTTGATCACCCATATAAAGACTTGATCTTACGATCTGATCCAAAAGTCATGCCTTTATTAAATGCCAAAGAAGAAATCGAAGAGTTTGGCTCTATTGCTTGCGTTACCTGTCATGAAGCTCATTTGTGGGAGCCCGCACCTAAAGAAGGCCAAGCTCAACCCTCAAGCAATAAAAAGAACCTAGAAGGCAATAGTGATAACAGTTTTTTACGACATGCTAGTATCGAAGGTACCTTTTGTATTGATTGTCATGGATTAGAATCAAGACCTAAATATAAATATTATCATGATCGCTTTTTAGTGCGTGATATTGGCGTTGATTACATTAAATAAGTAGAAATAGGCAAGTAAATTGAAAAGGTAATGACACCACGAATGGTTTCATAACCTTTTGTGTAAATCATAATGTAGAAACATTAGTGTGACAAATTAAGTAGGTGATTGATAATATTAAAACATTGTTTTTTAATTAAATAACTAGCTGGGAACCAAGGAAAGTTATTGATACTATATGCACTTTTAAATATTTGCTAGATAATTTATGGATGCTGCTGTTTCACAAAATATGGTTTTAGAAGCTAAAGAAGTATCTTGCATCCGAGATGACCGTATTTTATTTGAAGGTTTAAACTTTAAATTAACTAATCATCAGGTATTGTTACTGGAAGGTAAAAACGGCAGTGGTAAAACCTCATTGTTACGTATTATTTGCGGGTTTAGAGAACAAGACTCTGGAGACCTTTTTTGGTGTGATCAGAAAATAAAAGACAGTGAGTATTTTGCTGAGATGGCTTATGTGGGTCATCTTGATGGTGTAAAAAAAGAACTCACCGTAGTAGAAAACCTGAAAATGTCTTTATCCCTTAGTGAAAAAGGGCGGTATTCTATTGACCAAGCTTTGGAGACAGTCCATTTAGCGGGTTATGATGATTCTTTGGTTCAATCACTTTCTGCTGGACAAAAGCGTCGCTTATCCTTAGCAAGATTATTGATCACTAAAAATACGTTATGGATACTTGATGAGCCTTTTACCTCCATAGATAAGCAAGGAATCACCCTAATAGAATCATTAATGCACGAACATATTGTTGCGGGTGGGATGATAATTTTAACCTCGCATCACGACCTTGCTTTACATGAAGTCGATGTACAAAAAATAAACTTATCCTTATGTCATTAATGTCTGCCTTTTATGCCGTTATTCGGCGTGATTTAATTTTAGCTTTTCGCCGTCGAGCAGAAATTGCTAATCCACTGTTTTTCTTTATCTTAGTTGTCACCTTATTTCCCCTAGGTGTTGGTGCAAACCCTAAATTATTACAAGCCATGGCACCTGGTGTTATCTGGGTATCAGCACTGCTAGCCGTTATGTTGTCTTTAGATAGTTTATTTCGCTCTGACTTTGATGATGGTTCACTGGAACAAATGTTATTAAGTCCTCACCCATTAACCATTCTAGTGATGGGAAAAATCATTGCTCATTGGCTAGTAACAGGTTTGCCTTTATTGGTCGTTGCCCCATTATTGGCAATCTTTTTAGGGTTACCTGAACAAGCTTTGGGAACTTTACTGATAACCTTGGTCTTAGCTACACCTGTTTTAAGTTTGATAGGTTCAATTGGTGTTTCTTTAACCGTTGGACTAAGACGTGGCGGGATGATTATCTCGTTATTAGTGTTACCACTTTATGTGCCTGTATTAATTTTTGCCAGTAATGCCGTTGAGATGGCTGGAAATGGATTAGCCGTTGATGCTCAAATTAATATTTTGGTCGCTATTTTTTTTATGTCCGCTGTTTTAGCGCCACTACCCGCGGCGGCAGCTTTAAGAATGAGTGTTAATTAACTTTTAGCCTCTTTGATTTTTTTATAATAGAAGATAAAGCTTCTATTACTTTTTTAACAACTTTGATCTATTTATGTCCATCATCCCAGCATTTATCGTTCGTTTTTATCACAAAACAGCTTCTCCTCCTTTTTTTTACAATCTAAGTAACAAATTACTTCCGTGGTTAACCAGCATCTTTCTTATATTGCTAGGGTACGGTTTATACAGTGGATTGTATTTAGCCCCAACCGATTATCAGCAAGGGGATAGTTATAGAATTATCTATGTTCATGTTCCTGCTGCCTGGATGTCACTTTTTATTTACGTGGTGATGGCCGTTGCTGGTGCAATTTCACTTATCTGGCGAATGAAAATTGCTGACGTAGTGCTAATTAGTAGTGCTCCTATTGGTGCTAGTTTTACTTTTATTGCCCTAGTCACAGGTTCTTTATGGGGAAAACCCATGTGGGGAACATGGTGGGTATGGGATGCCAGATTAACGTCTGAACTGATTTTATTATTCCTGTATTTAGGTGTAATTAGTCTTTATGGCGCCATTGAAGATAAACGTACGGCTTCTAAAGCGGTTGCTATTTTAGCTTTAGTGGGTGTTGTCAATATTCCTATTATTCATTATTCAGTTCAATGGTGGAATACCTTGCATCAAGGGCCAACGGTTACCAAAATGGATAAGCCTTCGATCCATCTTGATATGTTAATTCCGTTATTAGTGATGGCGACTGCATTCAAATTTTATTATGCAATTGCAATGCTGCAAGTAGCAAGAGTTGAGATTTTAATCAGGGAACAAAATACCCAGTGGGTTAAAAAACTATTGGAGAATAAATAATGAATAGCTTTGCTGAATTTTTAGCGATGGGTGGCTATGGTTTTTATGTATGGACCTCTTATGCTATTGCTTTTGTAGTGTTAATACTTAATGTCATCATCCCCATGTTTCAAAGAAAAAAGTTTTTACGTGAATTAGCCTTAAAACAAAAACGAGCTAAATAATGACTCCAGTTAGAAGACAACGACTTATCCTTATTTTATTAATGGTTGCAGGTGTGGGAGCAGCTGCAACATTCGCTTTAAAAGCCTTTAATGAAAATTTAATGTACTTTTTTTCCACCACAGAAGTTGCTGAAGGCAAAGCGCCAAAAGATGCAAAATTCCGTTTAGGTGGAATGGTTGTTAATGGCAGTATCGCACGTCCCGATAGAGGAATTATGGTGCGGTTTGACTTAACAGATTACAACAAACAAGTGACTGTTGAGTACTCTGGAATCCTGCCTGATTTATTTAGAGAAGGGCAGGGGATTGTTGCAAATGGGCGATTAAATGCAGCAGGTGTTTTTGTTGCTGAAGAAGTATTAGCCAAGCATGATGAAAACTATATGCCACCAGAAGTCGCAGAAAGTTTAAAAAAAACAGAACAACTAAAATCTGAGAAATAGGGAAATAATATGATTGCTGAACTAGGTCACTTTTGCTTGATTATCGCCCTGTCTATGGCGGTGATACAAGGGATGCTTCCTATTTTTGGAGCTTATCGCTCAATTAATGGATGGATTGCAATTGCACGACCTGCCGCTTATGGACAGCTGTTATTTATGTTGCTTTCATATGGCTGTTTAACCTATGCATTTTTAGTACATGATTTTTCAGTCGCTTATGTTGCACATAATTCGAATACCGCATTACCAACACTTTATTTAGTATCTGGGGTGTGGGGAGCACATGAAGGATCGTTACTATTGTGGGCACTTACCTTATCAATTTGGACCGGCTTAGTTGCTTTTTTTAGTAAAAACATTCCCGAAACAACAATGGCTCGTGTACTGGGTGTTTTAGGTTTAGTAAGCATCGGCTTTATCTTATTTTTATTATTTACTTCAAACCCATTTGAGAGATTATTCCCTGCACCATTAGAAGGGCGAGATCTAAACCCCTTATTACAAGATCCTGGTTTAGCTATTCATCCTCCTATGCTATATATGGGATATGTTGGTTTTTCAGTTGCGTTTGCTTTTTCTATAGCGGCTTTATTAGAAGGTCGATTAGATGCTGCTTGGGCACGATGGTCACGCCCTTGGACTAATTTAGCGTGGATGTTTTTAACCTTTGGTATCGCTCTAGGCAGTTGGTGGGCCTATTACGAATTAGGTTGGGGCGGCTGGTGGTTTTGGGATCCAGTAGAAAATGCTTCATTTATGCCATGGTTAGTGGGTACAGCATTAATACACTCACTTGCGGCAAGTGAAAAACGGGGCGTTTTTAAAACATGGACTGTATTATTAGCAATTTTTTCTTTTTCATTAAGTTTATTAGGAACATTCCTAGTAAGATCTGGCGTATTAACCTCAGTTCATGCTTTTGCTAGTGATCCAACTCGTGGTTTATTTATCTTAATCTTTCTTGCTGTTGTGGTAGGAGGATCTTTATTGCTATATGCGATTAGAGCGCCTCAAGTTAAAAGCAGTGTTAGTTTTGAGTTAGTTTCAAAAGAATCTGCATTATTACTTAATAATGTTTTATTAGTAGTAACAGCAGCCAGTATTTTATTGGGTACACTTTATCCTTTAGTCATTGATTCCTTAGGCATGGGGAAAATATCAGTAGGTCCTCCGTATTTTAATGCTGTCTTTATACCATTAATGGCACCTCTAGCTTTTGCTGTGGGTATTGGCATGTTAATTCGCTGGAAGAAAGATGACTTAAAAGCATTAAGCTGGCGCTTAAAAGGATTAATGGCCTTTACTTTAACGGCTGGTTTCTTAATTCCTCTCATTATGCCCTTTTATTCATGGAGTGCCGGATTAGGAACATCACTTGCTTTATGGACTACGGCAACAGTCGCATTATCTTTTAAAGATAGATTCGGTCAGCATAGTTTGAGTTGGCAACGACTGACTTCTATCCCTGCCAGTTTTTATGGTATGACGGTTGCTCATTTAGGTATTTCAGTTTTTGTCATAGGGATTACTTTCACCTCTATCTATAGCATTGAAAAAGACGTAAAAATGACACCAGGTGATAAATTAGATATGGCTGGTTATATTTTTGAATTTCATGGTGTTAAAATTACAGAAGGGCCTAATTATATAGCAAAGGAAGGGGCTTTAACTGTCAGTTATGATGGTGAAGTCATTGCAAAATTAGAACCACAAAAACGGGAATACAGAGTCCAAAAAATGCCGATGACTGAAGCCGCTATTGATGCTGGCTTATTTAGGGATTTATTTGTTGCTATTGGTGAACCATTAGATGATCAAGGCGCTTGGAGTTTAAGAGTCTATTACAAATCGTTTATTCGTTGGATTTGGTTAGGTGCTATGTTTATGGGGATTGGTGGCATGATTGCAGCTAGTGATAAACGATATCGTAAAGCAAACAAGGAGCCGCTAAATGTTTAAATATCTAGCACCTTTAGTGCTATTTATAGTCATGGCTGTTTTTTTGGCATTGGGGTTAAATTTAAACCCTAGAGATATTCCGTCCCCCTTAATTAATCAACCTGCACCAGATTTTTCATTACCTGTTTTGGGGCAGCCTGGTAGATCGCTGACTAGACATGCATTAATAGGAGATGTGTGGATATTCAATGTGTGGGCATCTTGGTGTGGATCATGTCGTATTGAGCATCCTATTTTCAATCAGTTAGCAAAAAAGAAAATGGTTACTTTAGTTGGGTTAAATTACAAAGATGAACCTGAAGCGGCTAAACAATGGTTGGCTCAACTAGGTAATCCCTATGATATTAGTGTGATGGATCAAGAGGGACGTACAGGCATTGATTATGGTGTATATGGAGTACCTGAAACCTTTGTTATTGATAAAAAAGGGATTGTTAGATACAAACATACAGGGCCTGTAGAAGTAAATGATATGCAAAATATCCTTATTCCACTTATTAAGCAACTACAGGCTGAAATATAATGAATTT
>Ga0209395_1000897_pt1 | contig 42951 bp, 42 predicted proteins | sample GOMGulsemesocosm_3_FD_184635 | JGI IMG/M metagenome (GOLD analysis project Ga0209395, IMG submission 184635) | Methane-oxidizing microbial communities from mesocosms in the Gulf of Mexico - GOM9D Gulf of Mexico (SPAdes) (version 2) | ecosystem: Environmental > Aquatic > Marine > Cold seeps... | reverse complement strand
TCCTCTTAGTTATTCGTTTTAAAAAAGACTTAAACTTAGCTAGTAAGAATTAAGCAAGTACGAATAACATGTAAAGACCAATAGCAACACCGATCATCGCGATAGCATCAATAAGACCCGCTACGATGAACATTTTTACTTGAAGTTGTGGTGCTAATTCAGGTTGACGAGCAGCAGACTCTAAGAATTTGCCACCTAATAAACCAAAACCAATCGCAGTACCAAGAGCACCTAGACCGATTAATAACGCAACAGCGATGAATAACATATATATCTCCGATATTTAAAGTTAATGTTAAAAGTTAAAAAATTAATGTAAAAGTAAAAACTTATCCAGGGGCTTTCACCCCTAAAATTTAGTGATCTTCGTGAGCTAAACTAAGGTAAACAATAGTTAACATCATAAAGATAAACGCTTGTAATGGGATAATCAGTAAGTGGAACGCTGCCCATAAAAAGTGTACTGGCAATTGGAATAATCCGATTGTCGCAATCAGTAAAAATATCAACTCACCTGCATATAAGTTACCGAATAAACGTAACGCTAATGATAATGGACGAGCTAATAAGGTAACCATTTCAAGAATAAAGTTCACTGGGTATAAAGACCAATGACCAAAAGGTTGTGTAGTTAATTCTTTAATGAATCCACCTACGCCTTTTACTTTAATCGAATAGTAAATTGTTAGAATAAATACACCTAATGCAAGAGCAAAAGTCATATTCGGATCTGTTGTAGGAACTGGCTTCATGTAAACATGAGACATTTCAATACCACCAACAACACTGATTAACCATGGGAGTAAATCCACTGGCACCCAGTCCATTGCGTTCATTAATAATACCCAAACAAAAACCGTTAAGGCTAATGGGGCTATTAATGGGTTAGTACCGTGAAAAGTACTTTTCACACTATCACCAACAAACTCAACGATCAGTTCTACTGCACATTGCAGTTTCCCTGGTACGCCTGTTGTTGCTTTTTTCGCAACTGAGCGGAAGATAGCAAGAAAAACGAATCCTAAAAACACCGACCAACCAAGTGTATCTAAATGCCAGGTCCAAAAACCTTCACCGGCAGTTAAATTGGTTAAATGATGTTTAATATATTCTTGGCTGGTTAATTCAGCAGCTGAAGACATATTAATATTCCCATGATTAAAGTTTAAAAAATAATTTTTTATATATCAGCAACACAAAAATTACTGCTGATGTTTCAAAATAAATGGTGTTAATAATGGCATAGCCATAACTAAACAAAACATTCCAAAAAATGGTAAAGGCATAATAACTAGAAACTTAAATGCCAAGGAAAATAACAACGCGGTTACTACCATTTTTATTTTTACACCGCTAAAAAAGGATTCAACTACCAATTTTGACGATTTAGCCCCAGCAAATCTAAATGCTTTATAGGCAAATATAAAATTAGGGATTACACCAATAGCACCACCAGTTAATACTGATTTAGCATGTGTTAATCCCCAATAAAAGTATGTTACTAAAGTAAAAACAAATACGACTAATATTGTTAAGCCTATTTGTTGATAAGCGAACTTTCGTCCTGGTTTAACTAATGAGTTTTGATTAACTAAGCTCATTTATTACCCCAAGCTATTATTTCAACGAAATAATTCGTAATTATCAGACTTTATTTTTCTTTATTAAGTAAATAAACGATTTGAAAACTAAAGTAAAAACTTTAACTCTAAAAAGTCAGCGCAAGTATACTGATTTATGCTGTTAATGCAACAAAATAGGGCAGTTGACGCCCTAATTTTGTGCTAAAGATTGGATAAAATGTTGGCTTGGACTAAAAAGAACGGAAGCGAGCGACTATTCCGTCTAGCTCTGCTAAATTGGTATACGATATAACCAACTTTCCTTTGCCTTTTTTGTTATGTGCAATTGTGACTTGAGAACCAAATTTTTCGGATAAATTTTGCTCTAAATTTTTAGTATCTGGATCTTTTATTTTTTCTTCTATTACTTTTTCTGGTGCTTGTGCTTTTTTAATTAATGCTTCAGTTTCACGAACGGTTAAATCTTTAGCGACTACGGTTCTTGCGGTATTACTTTGCAAGTCATCCTCTAATGCTAATAAAGCACGTGCGTGCCCCATTTCAATGTCGCCATGTTCAAGTAACGTTTTCACATCATCATTTAATTTATTTAAGCGCAATAAATTAGAAACAGTGGTTCGTGACTTACCAACAGCAATAGCGACTTCTTGATGTGTTAATTCAAATTCAGTAAGTAGACGCTCTAAGGCAATGGCTTCTTCCATCGCATTTAGATCTTCACGCTGGATATTTTCAATTAATGCAATTGCAATGGCAGCTTCGTCAGCTACATTTTTAATTAAACATGGTACTTTATCTATTTCAGCTAATTGAGCAGCTCGCCATCGACGTTCACCAGCAATTATTTCATAGCTATTATCACTGATAATTCGAACAACAATAGGCTGAATAATCCCCTGTGAGCGAATAGAATTAGACAAATCATCTAAAGCTTCAGCAGACATATCTTTACGAGGCTGATATTTACCTTGTTGTAATTGCTCGATAGGTAAATATTGTAATTCACTATTATCTACAGAAGTTAAATTACTCTCAGCCACATCTTCCTTTGTACTATTAGGGCTTGATGTTAATAATGCATCAAGGCCACGACCTAGGCCTCTACGTTTTGCTGGGCTCATAATTTTCCTTCGGAGTTATCGATTTGTTAAGGCAATTAATTTTTAATTTACTGTGTTTTTTCTTGTTCTGCTTTACGTAATATTTCACCAGCCAGTGCTAAATATGCTTTGGCACCAGTAGATGATTTATCGTAATACATAACAGGTGCACCAAAACTTGGCGCTTCTGCTAAGCGGACATTACGTGGGATGACTGTGCGATACACTTTATCGCCAAAATGACGTTTTAATTGCTCAGAAACATCATTAGCTAGACGATTACGCGGATCGTACATAGTCCGCAAAATACCTTCGATGTGTAACTTATCATTTACTACTGCGGTTAATTGCGAAACAGTATCCATTAATGCTGTTAAACCTTCTAATGCATAGTATTCACATTGCATAGGAACTAAAACTGAATCTGCTGCCGTCATAGCATTAACAGTAAGCATATTTAATGAAGGAGGGCAGTCAATAATAATGTAATCATAATTATTTCGTACCGGTGCTAAGGCATTTTTTAATCGTTGTTCACGTGAAAAGACTTGCATCAATTTAATTTCAGCAGCTGTTACATCAGTATTTGCCGCAATTAACTCATATAAACCTGAGGTTTCTTGACAAATAACTTCATCAAATGGTTTTTCTTCGACAAGTAATTCGTAACTCGTGGCATGAACTTGATATTTATCAACCCCACTTGCCATAGTTGCATTACCTTGAGGATCTAGGTCAATTAATAATACTTTTCGTTTTGTTGCTGCTAATGAGGCAGCTAAATTAACTGATGTTGTTGTTTTGCCAACCCCACCTTTTTGGTTAGCAACCGCAATTATTTTTCCCACAATAACCTCGAAAGTATTTAATTTTTTATTATTTTTTTAAGTTCAATGACATGACGCTCACCTTGTAAATTAGGCACGATTATTTCGCTACTGTCTACAAACTTTATATGTTCTGGTAATTGTTCTATTTCTTCGCGGGGAAATTGACCTTTTAGAGCAAAAAAACGACCACTTTCATCTGCTATGAGATGTTGACACCAATTGACCATATCTTCAAGTGAGGCAAATGCTCTACTTAATACTCCATCAAATAAGGAATCAGGTTGATATTTTTCAACTCTTGATAAAACAGGTGTAACATTTTCAAGTTTAAGTTGGAACACAACTTGTCTTAAGAAGGTAATACGTTTACCTAAACTATCTAGCAATACAAAATTCTTTTCTGGAAATAAAATAGCTAATGGAATACCAGGTAAACCTGGTCCAGTACCAACATCAATAAAAGAATTACCTTTTAATACTTTTCCAACCATTAAACTGTCCATGATATGTTTAACGAGCATCTCGCTAGTATCCCGAACAGATGTTAAATTGTAGGCTTTATTCCATTTATTTAATAATTCAACATATTGAATCAATAAATCTATCTTTTGTTCATTAAGCGATAATTCGCTTTTTTCAATGAGTAATGTCAGTTGAGTTTTAAGTGTCATCTATATTTTCGCGTTTAAAATAATGTTATTAAGCTGTTTTACGTAATAAGCCATGCTTTTTTAAATATACCAATAATAACGAAATTGCAGCAGGAGTAATACCAGAAATACGTGACGCTTTACCAATTGTTTCAGGACGAGCATCAGATAATTTAGCTACTACTTCATTTGATAAACCAGAGATCTGCGTAAAATCGAAATCAATAGGAATTAGTGTGTTTTCATGACGTTTCTTTTTTTCTATTTCTTCGAGCTGTCTATCGATATATCCAGCATATTTAATTTGTATTTCTATTTGTTCAGCAGCTTGTTTATTATTTACCGCAGGACCAATACCTTCTAATTTCATTAAATCTTCATAGCGTACTTCTGGTCGCCTGACGAGATCCTCTAAACTATTTTCTCGACTAATGTCAGATTTAAGCAATAAGTTGATTTGATCTACTGACTGGTGATCTTTATGGATCCATGTTGTTTTTAAACGCTGACGTTCAACTTCAACCATTTCCATTTTTTCATTAAAGGTTTTCCAGCGATTTTCGTCAACTAAACCTAATTGATGACCCTTTTCAGTTAATCGAATATCAGCATTATCTTCACGTAACAACAATCTATATTCAGCACGAGAAGTAAACATACGATAAGGCTCTTTAGTACCCAAAGTAGCTAGGTCGTCAACCAATACGCCGATGTAAGCTTGATCTCTACCTAAAATTAGTTCTTCTTTGCCTTGCACTCGTGCTGCAGCATTTGTAGCAGCTAATAGACCTTGTGCCCCAGCTTCTTCATAGCCTGTTGTTCCATTAATTTGACCAGCAAAATATAAATTTTCAACAAATTTACTTTCCAATGTTTGTTTCAAGTCTCGAGGATCAAAATAATCATATTCAATTGCATAGCCAGGTCGTGTTATATGAGCGTTTTCAAAACCATTAATTGATCGTACTAGATCCATTTGCACATCAAAAGGCAAACTTGTTGAAATACCATTCGGATAGATCTCATGAGTAGTCAGTCCTTCTGGTTCAACAAATATTTGATGCGAATCTTTATCCGCAAAGCGAGTGATCTTATCTTCAATTGATGGACAGTAACGAGGACCAATCCCTTCAATAACGCCAGTGTACATAGGGGATCTGTCTAAACCACTTCTAATAATATCGTGAGTATTTGTATTTGTATGTGTGATATAACAAGGAACTTGCTCTGGATGATCATCTGTAGATCCCATAAATGAAAACACAGGTCGTGGCTCATCTCCTGGCTGTGGTTCCATTTTTGAAAAATCTAAACTTCTAGCATCTAAACGCGGTGGAGTGCCCGTTTTCAAACGATCAATACGAAATGGCATATCGCGTAAACTTTTCGCTAAGTTTTCGCTTGATGGATCGCCTGCACGTCCTCCTTGATAGTTGTTTAATCCTATATGAATCTGACCTGCTAAAAAGGTGCCAACGGTTAATACAACTGACTTAGCTTTAAATTTTAAGCCCATTTGTGTAGAAACACCGACAACTTTATTATTTTCTAAAATAAGATCATCGCATGGCTGCTGAAAAATGGTTAAATTTTCTTGGTTTTCTAGGAAGTTACGAACGAATGATTTATATAAAATACGATCTGTTTGCGCTCTAGTAGCTCTAACTGCAGGGCCTTTGCTTGCATTTAATGTACGAAATTGAATTGCAGCATGATCGGTAGCTCTTGCCATTAATCCGCCTAAGGCATCAATTTCTTTAACTAAATGTCCTTTACCAATACCACCAATAGCAGGGTTACATGACATTTGGCCTAAAGTATCGATGTTATGAGTTAACAATAAAGTTTTACAACCCATGCGTGCTGCTGCAAGACATGCTTCAGTTCCGGCATGACCACCACCAACAACGATTACGTCATAAGATTCTTGATACCACATAAAATTTAGACCTTGGTTTAACAATTAAAAAATATTTGATGAACGATCCATTTTAAATAAATGACCTGTTCAAAAATTAGGGAACGTATTTTAGCGCTTTTTTGCGGTTAGGGGAATGATCAAATGACTAAAAAGATCTGAGCTAGATCCTTCTTATAATATATAAGATCTTTAAAGAGATCTTATTATTATTACTTATTAGTAAAGCTGTTTTCTGTTGATAAGTGCTTTTTCTTTATATGTAACAATTAATTAGTTTAATGATAACGTTGTGATCAATCTTTGATCAAAGCACTTTAAAGCTATGATCAAAATGGCCAGTTATCCACAACCAAAATAAATTTAATTAATGTACACTGAATAATAATAAGAAATTAATAGTTTTTACCCAGAGTTACCCACAATAGGTTTGATTTATGGATTCTTCTGTTGATAACTTATGTGTAAGATCATTATAAAAGATCACTATTTGTTTTTAACCATTGCTGAGCGAGATCCTCTGGATCTATTTCTTTACTCATATCTAATGTTTTTAGTGGTATTAGTCTTTCGCAACCTTTTGATAATAATATGTTTTCTATGTTAAAAGCTGCTTTACAGAATGTATCATAGTTAGAATCACCTAAACCGATGATCATAAATTTAATTGGGGATAGATCTACCGTGCTTTTTGTAAGATCTTTAATGAAGTTTTGGATATTGTCAGGAAAGTCACCAGCGCCATGTGTCGAGGTGCAAATTAACCATATTTGTTTTTCGCTTTTTATTTGTTCAAAATTAGGAGTTAAATGCACCGTGACTTGATGCTCTAACGTTAATAAAGTTTCCTCACATGCCTCTGCAACATATTCCGTACCACCTAACATACTACCGACAATAATCTGAAAAGAGCTCATTCTGTTCCTTATTTTTCTATAATTTTTAGTTAGTATTGATCTATTTACCAATACAAAATGATGAGAATATTTCAGTTAATAAATCGTCATTAGTAAATTCACCGGTTATTTTGTTGAGTTCTAATTGGCATAAACGTAATTCTTCGGCAAGAATTTCACCAGCGACGTAAGATTCCAACTGATCTAAACCGACTATTAAATGATGATGAGCTTTTTCTAGTGCTGATAAGTGACGTCTTCTTGCCATGAATCCACCTTCAGTGCTGCCTTGATATCCCATAATACTTTTTAAATGTTCTTTTAAAGCGGTTATACCATCACCAGTTTTTGCAGATATAGTTACAGTAGGAAGATTATTATTATCTGAAAAACCCGTCGAGATGGCTTTTATATCGGATTTATTTTCTATTACTGTTAAACCGATATTCTTTGGCAACTTTTCAAAAAACTCAGGCCATAAACGCTGTGGATCATTATTTTTATCCTCACTCGCATCAACCATTAATAAAACGCGGTCTGCTTGATTAATCTCTTGCCATGCACGCTCAATACCTATTTGTTCTACCTGATCACTACTTTCTCTTAAACCTGCGGTATCTATAATATGAAGTGGCATGCCATCAATATGAATTTGCTCTGATAGTACATCACGAGTTGTTCCTGCTATATCTGTTACTATTGCTGCTTCTCGGCCACTTAAAGCATTTAAAAGGCTAGATTTCCCTGCATTAGGACGTCCTGCTATTACTACGCGCATTCCTTCACGAATGATACTACCTTGATGTGCTTGGCTTTGTACTTTTTCAACCTGCGTAATGATCTTCTTAAGATCATTTACTACCTTTACATCAGCAAGAAAGTCGATCTCTTCTTCCGGAAAATCAATAGCGGCTTCCACATACATACGTAAATGAATTGTACTTTCAACCAGCTGATTTACTAATTTTGAAAAGTCACCCTGTAATGAATGCAGTGCACATCGTGCTGCTTGTTCTGAGCTTGAATTGATCAAGTCTGCTATTGCTTCAGCCTGAGTAAGGTCAAGTTTATCGTTAATGAAAGCTTGTTCACTAAACTCGCCTGGTTGCGCCATGCGAACATTAGGAAGTGTTAAGATCTCTTTTAGTAACATATCTAGAATGACAGGGCCACCATGTCCTTGTAGTTCTAGAACATCTTCACCAGTGAACGAATTTGGCGCTTTAAAAAATAGCGCTATCCCCTGATCTAAGGCTTGCTGGTTAATGTCATTAAACGGTAAGTATTCGGCTTTTCTAATTTCAGGGATTCTTCCTAATATAGCTTGAGCGACATTTTTTACTTCAGGACCAGAGATTCTAATTATGCCTACCCCCCCCCGACCTGGTGCAGTGGCTTGAGCGGCAATCGTTTCTTTTTTATATAATGCTTCGGTCATAATGATTTCCTTTAAAATAGCCTGACTATTATAAACATTTATTGTAAACAAATAAAAAAGGCGACCATATTGGTCGCCTTAATATTAATTCAGATAGTTTTACTTTTCTGCTTTAGCTAATTTTGCTTTCTCAATTCCACTGAAAATGATTTTCATTTGTGCAATTGAAATTAAGTTACTGATGAACCAGTAAAGTACTAAACCTGATGGGAACCACGCCATAAATACAGAGAATGCAACAGGCATATATTGCATGATCTTTTGTTGCATAGGATCTTGTATTGTCATTGGTTGCATTTTTTGCATGATGAACATACTGATACCCATAAATATAGGTAAGATAAATGAAGGATCTCTGGTTGATAGATCTTCTATCCAGAAAACGAAAGGTGCATGGCGTAATTCAACACTTTCTAAAAATACCCAATATAATGCTAAGAAAATAGGCATTTGAATTAACATTGGTAAACAACCACCAGCTGGATTTACTTTTTCTTTACGGTACATTTCCATGGTGGCTTGTGACATTTTCTGACGATCGTCACCAAAGCGTTCTTTCAACTTCGCCATCTTAGGCGCAAGTTCACGCATTTTAGCCATAGAGGTATATTGGGCTTTTGTTAATGGATACATAGCACCTTTAACGATCAGGGTAATTACAATAATGGCAAGTCCCCAGTTTATTACAAACGATTGAATCTGAAGTAATAACCAAAATAATGGCTTACTGATCATAGATAAAAACCCGTAATCAATCGTTAAACCAAGATATGGTGCAATTTCGTCTAATACATATTGATCTTTCGGGCCAACGTAGAACACAGCTGAAGTAATTGCTTGGCTACTTGGTTCAATGATAATTGCTGGAGATTTATAACCAATAACAGCTTCACTGTTTGAAGAATAGTCTGAATAAATTTGGTTATCAGCTGTTTGACTTGGTACCCAAGCTGAAACAAAATAATGCTCTAGCATAGCAACCCAACCACCTGCCGTTGTTACGTTAAGCCTTGCATCTTTGATGTCATCAAAGTCGTATTTTTCATAACGTTCTTCAGTTGTTGAGTATGCCGCACCACGGTAAGTTGGCATTAACGAGCTTCCACTTTCAACAATCGTTGACTGTTTTAGTTGTGCATACATTTGCACACTTGCGGCAGTAGTTGCTGTGTTATCTATAATGTATTCAACATTCACGCTGTAGCTACCTTTAGTAAAGGTAAAGCGCTTAGTTACGTTTAAGCCGTTTTCTGCAGTGTATTGTAAATCAACAATTAACGGAGTCTCATCAGTGAGATGATAATTAGTATTAGCAGTTTGGTATATCGGACGACCAGGTATAATTCTGTCTAAGCCCTGTGCTCCTGTTAACCCACTTTGTGCAACATATTTTCTATTACCATTTTGCATTACAGTAAAAGGAATATCGTTACCTTGTTCGGTATCGAATTTTACTAATTTAGCTTCAACAATATCGCCACCACGGGTCGCTATTTTTACAGCTAACACATCAGTATTAATTGTAATGACTTGTTCACTTACTTTTACAGAAGCTGGCATTGGCATAGCAGAACCAGAGGATTCAGGAATAAAGTCACCATTACTAGTAGTAACTTGATTAGTTGTTTGTTCAGAAATTACCGGAGCATTATCTTTTTGGTATTCTGTGAATAGCAAATAGGTAACAACCATTAGGGCAATAAAAAGAAAACTGCGTTGAGATTCCATAGTTTATTATTTCTCTTTTTTTGTTGTTGTTGGCACGGGATCTTCACCCCCCGCGTGTAATGGATGGCATTTTAGTATACGTTTGCCCGCTAACCAACAACCTTTTATCACTCCGAAGCGATTAATTGCTTCTATAGCATAAAAAGAACAGGTTGGATGGAATCGACAATTATTGCCAAGTAGGGGACTAAGCCAGCGCTGGTAAGCTTTTACTAAAGCTACAGCTAGCTTTTGTGGCGTTGATTTATTTTTCGCCATATTTTTTCTAATTGTTTTCTAATTTCTGTATTTTCTAGCTTATCAGTACCAGATTTCACCATAACTACCATATCAATGTTTGGTAGGTCATGTTGATTCAGTCGAAAACTTTCTCTTATTTGGCGTTTAATACGATTTCGCTGAACAGCTAATTTAACACGTTTTTTTGCTATAGCTAATCCTAAACGGTTACGTTCATCAGTATTTGGAGTTACAAGAATAGTTATATGACTAGAGCCGAAGCGGAGAGGTTTTGAAAAAACAGATTGAAAGTGACCGGGAGTCAACAAACGTGACTCCCGATTAAATTCATAATTAACCATGATGGCTAACTGATCTCTTAATTAAAGATTAAAGAAGAGATTATGCACTAAGCCTTGCACGGCCTTTAGCACGACGACGTGAAATTACTGCACGTCCATTTTTGGTTGCCATACGTGCACGGAAACCGTGGTTGCGTTTACGCTTTAATACACTAGGTTGAAATGTTCTTTTCATTACGCTAATCCGTCTGTTGTTGTTGCCCTGGCAAACAGCCGTATTGAGCACACTGGTTCTAAAAAAAGAGGCCGAATTATATAGTTTGTCGTTTGCGTTGTCAAAGCTTTATAACAATCTATTTTTAAATGATCCTTGTTAGATCTTTATGATCTAAATTATATATCCACAGCTTTATAACATTTGCTATTTTATTTATTGAAAATCATAAAAAATAAATACTCATAGCTAAATAATATGGAAATATTTTTTTAGTAGTAAATTAGTCTAAAAATACCATTTTTATTGATTCAGCATCGATTATTTCATTTTATTTTCAATAAAAGGCTAACTATTTAAAAGTCAATATTGCAGTTGTGGATAACTATAGTGATAATAGACCAAATACTAAAAAGTTATATATGCTTAGCTAGAATAAAATTACGTATTATTTTCAAACGTTGTTTAGTTTAAGTCATTTAATACCTGGAGCACTTGGTTGGATAATTCACTTTGGCAGCGATGCCTTTCCGTTTTGCAAGAAGAATTGCCCGCGCAGCAATTTAGTATGTGGATACGGCCTTTACAATGTGTTGTAGCTGATAACATTATGACTTTATATGCTCCAAATCGTTTCGTTCTTGATTGGGTTCGTGACAAGTATGTGAGCCGTATTAACGAATTAGTTACTCTACAAGAAAGTGCCAACCCTCCTTTATTACGATTTGATGTTGGTAGCATCCCAAATAAAACTGCTACCGAAAATATCGTTAATAATATTCCTCAGTTTGCTAGCCCTGCTAAAAAAACAACGGAACCAGAAAGTAATATCCCTAAAACAACTAATGTACGGGTTAAATATACCTTTGATAACTTTGTTGAGGGTAAATCAAACCAATTAGCTCGAGCCGCAGCTTCTCAAGTTGCTGATAATCCCGGATCTGCTTATAACCCTTTATTTATTTATGGCGGTACCGGTTTAGGTAAAACCCATTTATTACATGCGGTTGGCAATGGCATTTTACTTAACAAGCCTAATGCTAAAATTGCATATATGCATTCAGAACGATTTGTTCAAGATATGGTTCGTGCATTGCAAAATAACGCAATGGAAAAATTCAAACAATATTATCGCAGTGTTGATGCGTTATTGATTGATGATATTCAATTTTTCGCTGGAAAAGATCGCACTCAAGAAGAATTTTTTCATACATTCAATGCGTTGCTTGAGGGAAATCAGCAAATCATATTAACGAGCGATCGATACCCTAAGGAAGTTGATGTTGAAGATCGTTTGAAATCTCGCTTCGGCTGGGGGTTAACTATTGCAATTGAACCACCAGAACTAGAAACCCGTGTTGCCATCCTTAAGAGAAAGGCGCAGGAAAACCATATTAATTTGGCTGATGAAGTTGCATTTTTTATCGCTAAACGTTTACGTTCAAATGTTAGAGAATTAGAAGGGGCATTGAATCGTGTTATTGCTAATGCTAACTTTACAGGTAGGCCAATAACAATTGATTTTGTTAGAGAAGCATTACGAGATTTACTTGCCTTACAAGACAAATTAGTTAGTATCGATAATATTCAACGAACAGTAGCTGAATATTATAAGATTAAGGTATCTGACTTACTTTCTAAACGAAGAAATAGATCCGTTGCTAGACCTAGGCAGGTTGCAATGGCATTATCTAAGGAATTGACTAATCATAGTTTACCTGAAATAGGTGATGCATTTGGTGGACGAGATCACACCACTGTTCTTCACGCATGTCGTAAAATTAAAACGTTACGTGAAGAGTCACATGATATTAAAGAAGATTATTCTAATTTAACTAGAACACTTTCGTCATAGCTCTCATTACAATAATAAGTAAATAAATAAAATAGGTAGATAAATGAAGTTTTCATTAAATAGGGAATTATTGCTCAAACCGCTTTTATTGGTTTCAGGTGCCGTTGAACGTAAAAGTACATTACCTATTCTTGGTAATATTCTTTTAGACATAAATGGCCAGTCACTGACACTGACTGCAACTGACTTAGAACTCGAAATGGTATCTAATACGCAAATAGATAACCATGGTGATGACGGTAAGATTACAATCCCAGCAAGAAAACTTCTCGATATTTGCAAAAGTTTACCAGATGATTCCCTGCTTACTTTCGAATTAGTTGACGAAACTATTACGATTAGTACTGGCCGTAGTAAATATTCTTTATCAACATTACCTGCCGCAGATTTTCCAAATATTGAACAATGGAAAGGAGATGTTGAATTTCAATTATTTAAATCTGATTTACTTCGTTTAATTGAAAGTACTCATTTTTCCATGGCAAATCAAGATGTTAGGTATTATCTTAATGGTATGTCTATAGAAACAGAGGGGAATGAAATCCGCTCTGTCGCGACTGATGGACATCGATTAGCTATTTGTAAAATATCTGCTGGTGAATTATCACTACCTTCAAGACAAGTCATTGTTCCACGTAAAGGTATATTAGAGATTATACGACTACTTGATCCTGTAGAAGAAAATGTACAAGTATTCCTTGGTTCTAACCATATTCGTGTTATTGATAGTGAGTTTTCTTTTACAAGTAAATTGGTAGATGGTCGTTTTCCTGATTATCGCCGTGTTTTACCACGCAACGGTGATAAAGTACTTAATACAAGTAAGGATAATTTGCGTCAATTGTTATCGCGGGCTTCTATTTTATCGAATGATAAATTCAAAGGTGTTCGCTTAAACTTTTCAGCTCAGGAGCTGAAAATTACTGCAAATAATCCAGAACAAGAACAGGCAGAAGAAGTTTTAGAAGTTGACTTTCCTTTTGATGAAGTAGAAATAGGTTTTAATGTTAATTATGTACTTGATGTTCTAAGTGCAATTAAAGAACCTGAAGTTAAATTTACCCTAGCCGATGCTAATAGTAGTGTTGTTATTGAAGGGGCTGAATCTAATGAAGCCATCTATGTAGTTATGCCAATGCGTTTGTAATGAGTATAGAGAAACTAACTGTTTTTGATTTTAGAAATTTATCATCCGAACCAATAGCACTAAGTGAAAATATAAATTTTATTATTGGTGATAATGGCAGTGGCAAAAGTAGTTTATTAGAATCTATTTTTTATCTTGGCCATGGGAAATCGTTTAGAACATCGCAAGTTGAAAATTTAGTTAGACACAATAAATTAAAATTTGTTGTTAGTGCTAAAGACTACAAAGGGTTACAGTTAGGTGTTGCTAAAGATTTCGAAACAGGTTTAACTGAAATTAAAATTGCAGGTGAAAAGCATAGGCAACTTTCACAATTAGCAAAAAATGTTGCTGTACAGGTTATTACCCCTGAAAGTTTTAAATTATTTTTTGGTGGACCGAAACAAAGAAGACGTTTCATTGATTTAGGATTGTTTCACGTGAAACAATCGTTTTCTGATTCTTGGAAAGAGTTCTCTAGAATTTTAAAACAAAGAAATGCGTGTTTACGTAATAAAGCTGATAGTGAAATGCTAAGTTATTGGACTAAAATATTTTGTGAATCATCTGTCAGTGTCGCAAAACTACGAGATGAATATATAAAGGAACTTTCTCAAGAGCTTACGCCCTGGTTAGTGTTATTGTTACCTAATCTAGCTGAAAATATTTCCATTTCGTATATGCAGGGCTGGAATAGTAAGAAGTCGCTGAGTGATATTCTAAAGCAGAATATACAGCGTGAATTAAAGTCTGGCTTTAGCCTATATGGTGCACAAAAGTTTGATGTTAAATTTTTAACAGGTAACGTGGTTATTGATAATCAATTATCACGCGGCCAACAAAAGTTGTTTTTACTGGCTTTAACTTTTGCACAAGCAAAGTTAATAGAAAAAGTTAAACGAGTAAAACCAATTTTATTAATCGATGATGTAGGTGCTGAACTGGATATTAATTCTAGAACTCTCCTTAATAGAGCAATAAATAAATTAGATTGCCAAGTTATAATAACCGCAATTGATCAGGTCGCAGTTGAACCTTTGGTTCCTAGTGATAATAATTATAAGATGTTTCACGTGAAACATGGACTAATCTCAGCAATAGGTAAATAGGCTATACGCTATGACAGTAGAAAATGAATACGGCTCAGACAGTATCAAAGTTCTAAAAGGACTTGATGCTGTACGAAAAAGACCGGGAATGTACATTGGTGACACGGATGATGGCAGTGGTTTGCATCATATGGTATTTGAAGTTTTAGATAATTCTATCGATGAAGCTTTAGCTGGTCACTGTAATGAAATTGTCGTTAAAATACACCTAGATGGCTCTGTATCTGTTAAAGATGATGGTCGTGGTATTCCAACTGATATTCATCCTGATGAGGGAGTTTCTGCTGCTGAAGTTATCATGACAGTACTTCATGCAGGTGGAAAGTTTGGTGGTGAAGATTCTGGCTATAAAGTTTCAGGTGGTCTTCATGGTGTAGGTATATCAGTTGTAAATGCTTTAAGTAGCAAACTGAAACTGAATATTCGTCGCGCTGGTAAACTTTACGAACAGGTATACCATCAAGGTGAACCTGAAGCTCCGTTGGCAGAAGTCGGTGTTAGTGATAAAACGGGTACAGAAGTTCGATTCTGGCCAAGTGAAGAAACATTTTCAGATGTTTTATTCCACTATGACTTATTAGTTAAACGTATTCGTGAGTTATCGTTCTTAAATTCAGGTATATCAATTCGCTTAGTCGATGAACGAGAAGCGGACAAAGAAGATCATTTCAAGTTTGATGGTGGTATTCAGGCTTTTGTTGATTACTTAAATACAAACAAAACACCTGTTAACGATGAAATCTTTTATTTCGATTTAGCTCGTGAAGATGGAATAATTGTTGAAGTGGCAATGCAGTGGAATGATGGCTTCCAAGAAAGTATCCACTGTTTTACTAATAATATTCCTCAGCGTGATGGTGGTACTCATCTAAGTGGTTTTAGAACCGCTTTGACTCGTACGCTGAATAGTTACATGGTAAAAGAAGGTCTGAATAAGACTAAAAAAGGCGGCACAGCAGAAACTAGTGCATCTGGTGATGATGCTCGTGAAGGTTTAACTGCAGTCATATCGGTTAAAGTTCCTGATCCTAAATTCTCTTCGCAAACTAAAGATAAGTTAGTTTCTTCAGAAGTGAAAACAGCTGTTGAACAAGCAATGGGCGAAAAACTAGGTGAATATTTATTAGAAAAACCATCTGTTGCTCGTACTATTATCATGAAAATAGTTGATGCAGCAAGAGCTCGTGAAGCAGCTCGTAAAGCACGTGAAATGACACGTCGCAAAGGTGCATTAGATATCGCTGGTTTACCTGGTAAGTTAGCCGATTGTCAGGAAAAAGATCCTGCTTTATCTGAACTATATATTGTGGAAGGAGACTCTGCTGGTGGTTCAGCCAAGCAGGGACGAAATCGTAAAAACCAAGCAATATTACCGTTGAAAGGTAAAATTCTTAACGTTGAAAAAGCACGTTTTGATAAAATGATTTCTTCACAGGAAGTCGGTACGTTAATTACTGCATTAGGTTGTGGTATTGGGCGTGATGAATACAATCCTGAAAAGCTTCGTTATCATAGCATCATCATAATGACTGATGCGGATGTCGATGGTTCTCATATACGTACGTTATTACTAACATTCTTTTATCGCCAAATGCCAGAAATAATGGAACGTGGCCATATATTTATTGCTCAACCGCCACTTTATAAGGTGAAGAAAGGTAAGCAAGAACGTTATATTAAAGATGATGATGGTTTAACTGAATACTTAACAACGTTAGCATTAGACCATGCAGAAATACACGTTAATGAATCTGCACCATCAATTAACGGTATAGCATTAGAGAACTTAGTTAAGCAATATCGTAAAACGCATGACATTATTAAACGATTATCTCGTCAAATTCCTGCTGATATTTTAGAAAAAATGATTTACAGCAAGGAGATTGATAAAGCTGACTTTACTGATAAAGCTAAAGTTGAAGCATGGACCAACGATTTAATTGAACAACTAGAAAATCAAGATGGTAATGGTTCTATCTATTCGGCTGATATAAAGCAGGATCAAGAGAGAAATATTTACTTTCCTAGTTTTAATGTTCGCCAACATGGTATCGACCATATCTATGATTGTGGCTACGAATTTGTTCATTCAAAAGAATTTGAAACTATCTTTGGTCTAAATACTGCTATTAACGGTTTAATTGAAGAAGGCGGATTTGTTAAGCGTGGTGAAAAAGTTAAGCCAATCAATACATTTGAAGAAGCACTGAATTGGTTAATGGCTGAGTCTAAACGTGGACAATATATACAGCGCTACAAAGGATTGGGCGAAATGAACCCAAGCCAGTTATGGGAAACTACCATGGATCCTGAAACACGTCGTATGCTACAGGTAACTATTGAAGATGCTATTGCAGCGGATCAATTATTTACTACCTTAATGGGTGATCATGTAGAACCACGCAGAAACTTCATTGAATCAAATGCATTGAATGTGGCTAATTTAGACGTTTAGCTTCACTGGTTAGGCAAAAACTAAAAATGCCCGGACATCAAATCCGGGCATTTTAACATTCTGTAATATCAAAAGAGAGATAATGAAAATTACCTGAGTAAAAACTCAAATATTGTTTACTTGTTACTAGGCTAATAATAAAGCAATCGGTATACTTATCTCACTAGCCGTATCGGCAAAATTAACACGAATAATGAATCGGAAAATTATGAGTACGTTCAATATAAAAACATTTCAAGGATTAATCTTTCAGTTACAAGACTATTGGTCACGCCAGGGTTGTGTCATCGTACAGCCGCTTGATCTTGAAGTAGGTGCTGGTACATTTCACCCAATGACATTTTTACGTTCAATTGGCCCAGAGCCAATGAACAGTGCTTTTGTTCAGCCTTGCCGTCGTCCTACAGATGGTCGATATGGTGAAAACCCAAATCGTTTACAACATTACTACCAATTTCAGGTAATGCTGAAACCTTCGCCTATAAATATTCAAGAGTTATATCTGAATTCTTTAAAAGAATTAGGTATAGATCCACTTGTTCATGATATTCGCTTTGTTGAAGACAACTGGGAATCGCCAACACTTGGTGCTTGGGGACTAGGTTGGGAAATTTGGTTAAATGGAATGGAAATATCACAATTCACATATTTCCAACAGGTAGGTGGCTTAGAGTGTACCCCAGTTACAGGGGAAATAACTTATGGGCTTGAACGTTTAGCTATGTATATCCAAAACGTAGATAGCATTTATGATCTAGTGTGGGCAGATGGCCCAATGGGCAAAGTGTTATATGGCGATATATTTCATCAAAATGAAGTAGAGCAATCAACATATAACTTCGAACATGCCGATGTCGACGCATTATTTTCAATGTTTGATCAATGTGAGAAAGATAGCCAGAAATTAATTGAAGCTGGTTTAGCATTACCAGCCTATGAACAAGTAATGAAAGCATCTCATGCTTTTAACTTATTAGACGCCCGTCATGCTATCTCTGTGACCGAAAGACAGCGTTATATCCTAAGAGTAAGAACATTGTCTAAAGCATGTGCACAGGCTTATTACGAGACTCGTGAAGAATTGGGATTCCCTCTTTGTAAAAATGATAAAACCAACGAAGGGGAATCATAATGAACACTGAAACACTACTTATAGAATTAGGAACAGAAGAGTTACCACCCAAATCATTGAAAAATCTTGCTATAACTTTTTATCAGCAGATCAAAGATCAATTAGACAGTGCAAATTTAGCATATGAAGATATTAAGTGGTTTGCTACTCCGCGACGTTTAGCTGTTAAAGTTATAGATTTACAAGAAAAGCAAGCAGACAAAGAAATTGAAAAACGTGGCCCAGCAGTAAACGTTGCTTTTGATGCTGAAGGTAACCCAAGCAAAGCCGCTCAAGGTTGGGCTCGTTCAAATGGTATAAGCGTTGAAGAAGCTCAACGTTTAAAAACAGATAAAGGTGAGTGGTTATTACATCGCGCAACACAAACTGGTAAAACAGTGGAAGCACTCATTCCTGCAATGATTAATGTTGCTGTAAGTAAATTACCTATTCCAAAACCTATGCGATGGGGAAGTACACGCACCCAGTTTATTCGCCCAGTTCATACGTTAACTATAATGTTTGGCGCAAATGTTATTGAAGGTGAAACACTTGAAGTTAAATCAAGTAACGTCGTTACAGGCCATCGCTTTCATCATGAAGGCTTAGTTACATTATCGCATGCTGATGAATACGAAGAAAAATTAAAAGCTGCGTACGTACAAGTTAACTACAAAGAAAGACAAGGCTTAATTTTACAACAGATTAATCAAGCGGCTGAGCAGTTAAATGGTGAGGCTTTAGTTGATGATGATTTATTAGAAGAAGTTACAGGTTTGGTCGAATGGCCGGTAGTATTAATAGGTAGTTTCGATGAAGCGTTTTTACAGGTTCCTGCAGAGCCTCTAATTTATTCAATGAAAGATCATCAAAAATACTTTCCTGTAAATAACAAAGATGGCCAGCTACAAAATAAGTTTATTTTTGTTACTAATATCGAAAGTAAAGATCCGCAACAAGTTATCAAAGGCAATGAAAAGGTTATTAGACCACGGTTAGCTGATGCCGAATTTTTCTTTAAAACGGATAAAAATAAAACATTAGAGTCGCGTTTAGAAAGTTTATCGTCAGTTTTATTTCAAAAGCAACTAGGCACGTTAAAAGAAAAATCTGAACGTATAGCGGGCTTAAGTGAAGCCATAGCTAATATGATTAGTGAAAACCAAGTACAAGCAAACAGAGCTGGTTTGCTCAGTAAGACTGATTTAATGTCAGATATGGTATTAGAATTTCCACAAGTACAAGGCACCATGGGAAAATATTATGCCCAGCATGATGGTGAAGCTGCTGAAGTAGCGCAAGCACTTGAAGATCAGTATCGTCCGCGTTATGCCGGTGATGCTCTACCAGAAGGTAATATCGGTTGTGCCGTTGCTATTGCTGATAAAGTTGATAGCTTAGTTGGAATATTTGGTATAAACCAACCTCCGAAAGGTGATAAAGACCCATTTGCTTTGCGACGTGCGGCAATTGGCCTAATTAGAATAATCATAGAAAAGCAATTGTCATTAGATATTAGTGTGCTAATTAACGAAAGTGTTACTTTGTATGGCGAAAAGCTTGCCAATGAAGACGTTAATACTCAGGTGATTGATTTTGTTTTAGGTCGTTTTAGAGCTTATTACCAAGAACAAGGTATTTCAGTTGATGTAATTCAGGCTGTGTTAGCAAATGCACCAACAGCACCGTTAGATTTTGATAAACGTATCAAAGCTGTAAGTCACTTTAAGACACTTGAAGAGGCAGCCACGCTTGCCGCGGCTAACAAACGTGTTGGAAACATTTTAGCCAAATTTAAAGGTGAGCTTTACCCTGAATTTAAGTCTGATTTAGCAAGTGAAGCGGCAGAGAAGGCACTCGCTGAAGCATTGAATGAAGTTAAAAATAATATTGCACCATTGATGCTAGCCAAAGATTATCAGGCAGCTTTAACGGCGTTAGCTTGTTTAAAAGCACCGATTGATAATTTCTTTGATAATGTAATGGTAATGGCTGATGATGAAGCGGTTAAAATAAATCGCTTAACTCTATTAAATGAAATTAGAAATAGTTTCTTTGCTATTGCTGATGTTGCACTTTTGCAATAGATACATGTGAACAATAACTTTAGTTTATAGAGCTAAAGTTTGAAAAAAGGGAAAGCGCTAAGCTTTCCCTTTTTTGATCAAATAAAGATAAGGTTTTGTATCTGTTTGTTGAGCTACTAGTTCATGCTCCATGAAACGACAAAAACTAGGGATATCTCGAGTTGTCGATGAATCGTCAGCTTCAACCAGTAAGGTTTCTTGCTCGGCAATTTTTCGGATAGTTTTTCTGACCATCATAACAGGTTCAGGACACCGTAAACCCACAGCATCTAGTATATGATCAGCATTTTGGAAAGTTTCTACAGAGCTAGAGCTCATAATTTTAAGCTACGAAATATGATTGTTATGGCAAGTTTAACAAATAAAGAGATTAACAGGGCAAACAACTTATATATTATTAACAAAGCCTTGTATTTTATACTTATTTTTAATGAACTGCAGATGATGAAGTGCTGCCATTTTAGTTGGAAATGACTGGCTTACCACACGGTGTAGATTTTTGTAAAATAAAACATTAAAACTCAGGGGATAAGACTTTTGTAAAGATAACTTTTTTTGTAAAGCATTATCTGAGCGGAGATAAGCGCCAACTTGTACATACCATGAAGATATAGAAACTGAATTTGAATTATCCGCAGGTTGAGCAATTGTTTGTAGCTGAGCTTTAACCGGAACTATTACTTTTTTACTTGTTATTATTGATGTTTTATCTTTATGAATGTTGGGCTTGGGCAAAGGCAGGGTATTTGAAGAAAAAAGCCAATTGAATGAAATAAATAATGAATGGTTTGTTCCTAGAGCTGTTTGATTAAATTGGCTCGATTGTCCGAATGATAAAGAAAAATTATCAGTAAATTTATAGCTAGCAGCTATCTGAAAATAAGGGACGATGGTGTCTTGTTCTATTAATAAGTTGTTTGATGAAGATGTAATCAAACTAGCACCTAGACCAAGTTTTAGAGTCAAATTTTTATGATGCTGTTTAGTAAAGTTAATGCCTGAAGAAAAACTACTGTAATCACCATAACGAATTTCATCAGCGTTAATTAATTTTAGATCACCGCTTTGTTGATACTTAGCTTCCAATTCAAAATTTTCTATTAACTTATATTGATAAATCAGCCCGTAGCCACTAGCAGAATGTTGTTCGGAATTATAACTAATTTGCGTTGAAACCGTATGTTCGCCAGCGGTAACTGACAAGGAGAATAAACTTAGCGCAAAAAGTAAAACATATAGAAGTTGCATGAAGAGTAAATAAACTAGCTGATTAAATTAAATAAATACTAGCAACATCATAAGAAAATTGTAACTTAAATTAACCAAGTGATTGTTATTTAGACTTAACGACAATTGCTTTGTAATATCACTTGCTTTGTTTCGCGATGCGTGAATAATCAAGGGTAGGATTGGCAAAGATGTCAATGCCATTAAGTTCTCGCACAAGGAAAGGTAACGATATGTCATATTTAACTTCGTCAATATTGAAGTTATCTTCTATTCTCCTAGTATATTTTGTAAGTACGAATATATTTGCTGATCAAACTGCAACACGCAAAATATTTCAACAAGCTGAAAAACAGGTTTGGCAAGCAAACTCTGCACGTTATCAAACGCTTTATCAGCAACTACATTATTATCCGTTACAGCCATACTTGGACCAGCAGCGGTTAATGCATGGACTTACCTTAACTGATGCAGAAGAAATTAGTCAGTTTCTTGATAAATATAAAGGTTCTCCTCTCGATTGGCCCTTACGCAAAAAATGGCTAAAATATTTGGCTAAACGAAATAAACAGCGATTATTCCAGCACTTTTACACTGCATCTAACAATGTAGAGTTAACGTGTCAGTACTACCGTTTTCAATTAAAGTCGGGGGTTAATGAGTCACGAGTATTACCTAAAGTTACTAAACTATGGGTAGTGGGAAAATCTCAACCCAAAGTCTGTGATCCATTATTTACTCTGTGGGAAAAAGCAGGTTATAGAAGTGAGAAAGCTATTTGGCAACGCTTAGCTTTAGCCGCTGATGGCGGTAAGCACACCCTCATTCCGTATTTAACACGCTTATTACCTGAGAAAGATCGCTACTTAGGTAAACTTTGGCATAAGGTGCGTCGAGATCCATCGTATATCACTCGTATGAACAGGTTTCCTCATAAGTCAGCTAAAGAAGCTACTATTGCGGCATATGGTTTGAAACGATTAATTTGGCGAGACCCATCTAGAGCCCTAAAAACTTATGATAAGGCGATAAAAATATTGCCATTCACCGAACAACAAAATCAGCAAATCGTGTTAAAATTTGCTATTGCTTTGGCGAGTAAAAACCATGTTAAATCGAAAGAGTGGTTAGCAAAAGTAGATGAAAATTTACAGTCTGGCAGTATAGTTCAATGGCGAATGGCTGATTTATTAAGAGACCAAAATTGGCCTGAGATAAAAAAAGAATTAGAAAGCTTGCCAAAAACACTACATCTTAAAAATCAATGGATCTACTGGTATGGTCGCAGTTTAATAGCAACAGGCAATGTAACTCAAGGACATCAATACTTAGCCGAAATAGCTAACAAACGACACTACTATGGCTTTCTTGCAGCAAGTGCATTAAACAAAAATGTAAACCTACAAAACAAACCTTTAGAAATTACTAACGAAGAAAGAATAAATTTATTGAAGAATTCAGCGGCCAAAAGAGCGTTCGAATTTTTCCATATGGGTCGTTATCATCAAGCACGACAGGAATGGAATTTCTGGTTATCGCAACTAAATAATCGAGAAAAGTTAGTAGCATCAAAAATAGCTTATGAAGCAGGCTGGTTTGATCGTCCTATTTTTACTTTGTCGAAAGTAGGTTATTTAGATGATGTTGATTTAAGATTTCCACTCGCTTTTCAAGCAGAGATTACGGATTCGTCCGGTCATCAAAAAATAAACCCTGCTTGGACATTTGCGATTGCTCGCCGTGAAAGTTCGTTTATGGCAGATGCACATTCACCTGCTGGAGCAAAAGGTTTAATGCAAGTTATGCCAGCTACAGCGAAACAGTTACATAAAAGTAGGGTAACAACGAAACATTTACTCAATACTACTAAGAATATTAAATTAGGCACTAAGTATTTAAAAAGCTTGTTGGACCGCCATAAAGGTAATCAAGTTTTAGCTACTGCGGCATATAATGCTGGTCCATACCGAGTCAAGCGTTGGTTAAAGGGGTTGAAACCTATGCCAGCAGATATTTGGATTGAAACAATTCCCTATAAAGAAACACGTGATTATGTGAAAAGTGTTATGGCCTATCAAGAAATTTATCAGCTAAAAGTAGGGCAGACAGAGTCACTTTTTGAGCAAATTAGTAATATGAGCATTGCTCAGTAAATTAACATTCAATTATAGTGTGATATGATGTTGGAAAAATTTCATAGTGGTGATCAGATGATCAAATTAGCAACGCTTTACCCAGCCCATGTTGGCGAATTACAGCAACGTACAAAAGCGGCTTTAAGTCGTGAGAACCTACAAGGTTTAGTAATTCATTCAGGCCAAGAAATTAAAGTATTTCTTGATGATTACGGCTATCCATTTAAAGTTAATCCACATTTTAAAGTCTGGTTACCTATTGTTGATGTGCCTAATTGCTGGTTAATTGTTAATGGCGAAGATAAACCAACGTTAATTTATTATCAGCCGGTTGATTTTTGGCATAAAATTACGCCATTACCTGAAGCGTATTGGAATGACTTTTTTAATATAAAAGTACTAACTAAAGCATCAGACGTAGAAAAGTTGTTACCTTACGACAAAACAGATTTTGCCTATATTGGTGAGCATGTTGAAGTAGCTAAAGCACTAGGGTTTAAAAATATTAACCCTGAACCGTTATTGAATTACGTTCATTACCATAGAGCTTATAAAACGCAATATGAGCAAGAGTGTCTGCGTAAATCTAATGCTCTTGCTGTTGCTGGACATAAAGCTGCAAAGAGTGCTTTTTTACAAGGTTATTCTGAATATGATATTCAGCAAACATATTTAAAAGCCACACAACACACAGGTGATGAAACACCTTACGGTAATATTGTTGCACTTAATTCAAATGCCTCAATATTACATTACACCGCATTAGATCGCGATGTACCACAAGCACATCGTTCATTTTTAATTGATGCCGGTGCTAACTTTCATGGTTATGCATCAGATATAACTCGTACTTATTCTTTCAAGCGAGACAAATTTGCAGAACTCATTGCTCGTATGGATCAGTTAATGCTCAATGCAGTCGATGGTCTTAAGCCAGGTAAGAGCTATGTGGATCTGCATATTGAAACTTATCGCGATATTGGTAATGTGTTGAACGAATTTGGTTTTATTAATGTCGACGCTGATACTGCTGTAGAAGCGGGCATTATTTCTACTTTTTTCCCACATGGGTTAGGGCATCACTTAGGACTACAGACCCATGATGTGGGTGGTTTTATGGCTGATGAACGCGGTACTCATGCGAACACACCAGAGCAACATCCTTTTTTACGTACTTCTCGCATGATAGAGAGTAATCAGGTGTTCACTATTGAGCCGGGCTTGTACTTTATTGATTCACTATTAGGGGATTTAAAAGCATCGAAACATAGTGCAATGGTCAATTGGGATAAAATCGATACTATGCGTCCTTTTGGCGGTATTCGTATTGAAGATAATATTATTGTTCATCAGTCTCATAATGAAAATATGACACGTGAATTAGAATTAAAGTAATTCATTAATTCATGGCTAAACCCTACCAAATTGCGGCTAACGAAATTGTTGATGAAACAATCGTTAACCGCAGCCGTTTTCTTTGTTTTATTTTTCCTTGCTCAAGTCATGAAGCGGCTAAAGCACAAGTAAAAAAATGTCAGCAGTTACATCCGCAAGCAAACCACCACTGCTACGCTTTTCTTACTGGTCGCCCTGAAGACAGTCAGGGCTATGGATTTTCTGATGACGGCGAACCATCAGGAACCGCAGGTCGGCCGATGTTGTCAGTATTGCAAGGTAGTGATATCGGAGAGCTCTGCGCTATTGTTGTGCGCTATTTTGGCGGGACAAAATTAGGTACCGGTGGCTTACAGCGTGCTTATGGTGGCAGTGTACGCCAAGCATTAACTTTGCTAGAGACTGTGACCAAAATACCTATGGTCGAAAAACAATTAACCTGTGACTATGGGCAAATTAAAGATGTACTATATTTGGTTGACCAAGCCAAAGGTCATATTGTTCAACAAGACTTTTCTGCACAAATCGAGCTTGTCATCGCGTTACCCCAAGACCAATGGGAGCAAGTTCAACAGCAATTACAAACGCTATCAGCTGGGTTATTAAATCTACGAGAAAGTAATTAACCTGCTCAGTCCAACGAAGCATTAACTAGATTTCTATTTTTGCTGAAATAGCCAATATGGAATGATAATTTTAAAACCAAGCAACCCTGCAAATAAATTAACTGTAAAAATAGTGATTTAAAGTCGCAGTGTTGTTCTTTATGCTTTATTATCAAAAAAGATTTTGTCGATCAATTTATTGAATAATAATTAGTAACCCGTGCAAATAAAAAATATCATTCGAATTCTTGGTTTATTGGTAGCCTTGCTCAGTGTCACCATGTTACCACCCGCTTTAATTGCATTACTTTATCGTGATGGCGGTGGTGTTTCCTTTCTAACTGCTTTTCTATTTTGTCTTTTTGCCGGCCTAGCAGCTTGGTATCCTTTTAAAAATGAAAAAAGCGATTTGCGGGCACGTGAAGGTTTTCTCATCGTAGTACTCTTCTGGGTAGTACTTGCTAGTTTCTCTGCGATCCCTCTAATGTTATTGGAAAACCCTAATTTATCGATAACAGATGCCTTTTTTGAATCGTTTTCTGGTTTAACCACAACAGGGGCTACTATTCTAAAAGAGATAGACGGTTTGCCACATGCGGTTCTTTGGTACCGACAGCAGTTACAGTGGTTAGGTGGTATGGGGATAATCGTTTTAGCCGTAGCTGTTTTACCTATGTTAGGCATTGGTGGTATGCAGTTATATCGCGCTGAAACCCCTGGACCGGTGAAAGACTCAAAAATGACCCCCCGTATTGCCGACACGGCGAAACACTTGTGGTATATCTATTTATTTTTAACTATTTCATGTGCTATCAGTTATTGGGGAGCAGGTATGTCGGTATTTGATGCCGTTTGCCATGCTTTTTCAACTATTGCTATCGGTGGTTATTCAACGCATACCGAAAGTATGGGTTATTTTAATAGCCCTGCGATTAATTTTGTTTGTGTTTTTTTCCTACTCATTGCTGGAGTTAATTTTGCCTTACACTTTGCGGTTTTACACAGTAAATCATTGAAAAGCTATTTTTACGATCCTGAATTTAAGGTATTTATTGCTATACAATTTGTTCTAACACTTATCTGTTTGATCGTATTGTTAGCTACCGGTACTTACGAAGATGGTTTTGAAGCTTTTGACCAAGCATTATTTCAGTCGGTTTCTATTAGTACTACTGCTGGGTTTGCAACCACGAGCTTTGCGGATTGGCCTACGCTATTACCAATATTATTGATATTTGCGAGTTTTATTGGCGGTTGTGCGGGTAGTACCGGCGGTGGTATGAAAGTGGTACGCGTCGTACTTTTGTATTTACAGGGCTTGCGAGAGTTAAATCGCTTAGTGCATCCTAAAGCTGTTTTTACTATAAAACTTGGTCATAAAGCATTGCCAAACCGTGTAGTTGAAGCTATTTGGGGGTTTTTCTCTGCTTATGCCGCAGTATTTGTAATTTGTATGTTACTGCTACTTGCTACAGGCATGGACGACCTTACGGCCTTTACAGCAGTTGCTGCTTGCTTAAATAATTTAGGACCTGGTTTAGGTGCGGTAGCAGCTAACTTTGCCGATATTACAGACTTCAGTAAATGGGTCTTGGTGGTAGCAATGTTATTTGGTCGCTTAGAGATTTTTACTTTATTAGTGTTATTCACGCCAGCTTTTTGGCGTTCATAACTATTCTAAGCTTTTAACTCGTCATTCTAATTGTTAACTATTTTTTAATAAAAAGTCAGTGCATCGACATGAAAAAGTTTTTCAACATCTGATATATAGCGTTTGCTCACTAAAAATAAAATCACATGGTCTTCAGCTTGTATTTTTGTATTTGAGTGAGCTATTAGCACCTCTTCTTGACGAACAATTGCACCAATTGTGGCACCAGGCGGCAGTTTGATTGACTGAATTGTACGACCAACAACTTTCGACGATTTCTCATCACCTTTTGCAATAATCTCTATCGCTTCTGCAGCTCCACCGCGCAAACTATAGACATTGTCGATACTACCACGACGTACATGTGTTAAAAGGGCAGAAATAGTCGCATGCTGGGGCGATACGGCAATATCTATGTCACTACCATGAACTAAATCAATATAAGCACTTCGCTGAATAAGCACCATAGCTTTGCGTACGCCTAAACGTTTCGCTAATAACGATGACATGATATTTGCTTCGTCATCGTTTGTTACAGCTATAAATACGTCAAATTGATCTATATGTTCTTCCAGTAACAATTCTTGATCGGATGAATCACCAGTAAAAACTAAAGTATCGTTAAGCTCTGAAGCAAGGTGTTCTGCGCGTTTAGGTGATCGTTCTATTAGTTTAACCTGGTGATTTTTTTCTAGAATTTTAGCTAATCCTGCTCCTATGTTACCTCCGCCAGCTATCATGATTCTTTTGTAAGGGGCTTCGAGTTTTTGTAATTCGTTCATTACCGCTCGAATATGCATTGTCGCGGCAATGAAAAATACTTCATCGTCAGCTTCGATAACCGTGGTACCAAGTGGACGAATAGGTTTACCATTTCGATAAATCGCAGCAACGCGTGTATCTACGTTAGGTATATGCTCGCGCAATGTAGACAATGCATGCCCGACCAATAGACCACCATAATAAGCTTTAACTGCAACTAAACTGACTTTTCCTTGGGCAAACTCTAAAACCTGTAGTGCACCTGGGTAATCTATTAAGCGAGCAATATCACGGGTGACCAGCTGTTCGGGAGCAATAATATGGTCAACAGGGATGTTTTTAGGCTGAAATAATGCTTTTTGGTAACGTAATATATTTGCAGAGCGGATTCGGGCAATTTTATTAGCGGTATTAAATAATGAATAACAAATTTGGCAGGCGATCATATTGGTTGCATCGTCGCTACTTACCGCGATTACTAACTCAGCATCTTCTGCACCTGCTTGCATTAATACATCTGGGTGTGAGCCATTGCCAATAACAACCTGCAAGTCCATTTTTTCTTGTAATTCATGCAAAGTTTCTGCATTGGTATCAATTAAAGTGATATCGTTGCGTTCACCTACAAGGTTTTCTGCGAGCGTTCCGCCTACTTGCCCTGCGCCAATAATAATTATTTTCATAAGTTTTTTACTTTAATTTAAGCTTGTTGTTTTTCTAACTTAGCGTAATAAAATCCATCCATAGATTGCTCGTTAGGTAATATTTGCCAGCCAATATCATTGCTGTTATCACTTATTGCTATTAACTTAGCATTGTTATTCTCAGAGATGAACTGTTGAATTTGTTGGCTATTCTCTTCAGGTAAAATACTACATGTAGCATAAAGTAAAGTACCTCCTGGTTTAAGCAAAGACCAAATGTTTTTCAATATCTGTTGCTGTAATATTACTAGCTTTTGAATATCATCAGCTTTTCTTAACCATTTTATATCAGGATGACGACGAATAACGCCAGTACCTGAGCAGGGAGCATCGAGCAAAATACGATCATATAATTTACCGTCCCACCATTCTTGCGAAGCGGCATCTGCGGTTATGACAATAGCTGACAAGTTAAGACGAGTTAGGTTTTCTTCAACTCTTAATAATCGACCTTCTTCTATGTCGATAGCTGTCATGTTGGCTAACTCAGGTGTTAACTCTAGAATATGACAAGTTTTACCGCCAGGAGCAGCGCAACAATCAAGTACGTTATCTCCCGCTTGGCTATTTAATAGTATTGCGGCCTGTTGCGCTGCGCCGTCTTGTACTGAAACCCAGCCATCAGCAAAACCAGGTAACTTGTTTACATCAAGTGCGCTTTGCAACTTAATGGCTGAAGATCTTTCATCTACTCGTTCTATTTCAATACTTGCTTGCTGCATTAGCTGCAAATATTGTTCAAGAGTATGATGGCGTTGATTTACACGTATCCACATAGGTGGACGTTCTAAATTAGCGGTTAATATGTTTTCCCATTGTTCAGGGTATGCACTTTGAATTTTTTTAATAAACCAGCTTGGATGAGCATACTTAATAGCATCAGGTAAATTAACGGAACTTTCTTCAGGGTTCTCTTTCGCTATACTTCGTTGGACATTACGTAATACGCCATTAATTAAACCTCTCAAAAAGTCACATTTCAAGGGTTTAGTGGCGGCAACGGTTTCACTTACCGCAGCATGATCAGGTATGCGAGTATGTTTTACTTGGTAAATACCTACTAATATTAAAAAGTGCCCAACACGTTGTTTGCCTTTTAAAGGTTTATCCATTAGTTGGCGTAGGTCATATTCAAGCGCAGGTAAATATCGCAATACGCCATAACAAAGTTCCTGTAAAAGGCCTTTGTCTTTTCCTTCAACTTTCGCTTGGGCTTTTGGTAGTTCGTCACCTAGACTACGGCCTTTGTCTACGACAGCAAAACAACATTTTGCCGCAAGGGCTCGAATATTAGCAGCCATTATTGTTCTTCCAAATTGTTCAGTATTAAACCGTTAATGTTATTATCTTCGGCAAACCATTGTGCTTTACCATTTAAAATATCGCGTACAGGCAAAGCCTTCTTACCTGGAAGTTGTAATACTTCTAAGCAAATAGAACCTGAAGCTGTTGCGACGGTAATACCTGTTTTATTGGCTGAAATTATAGTGCCAGGTGTTTTATTGTGTTGATCATTTGAAAAACTTGCTTGCCAAACACGAATGCGATGCGCGGATTGTTTTTCATCGGTAAAAGTGAATTGGGCAACTGGCCATGGAATATAGGCGCGAATTTTTCGGTGAAGTACTTCAGCTGATAAATGCCAGTTTAATTCGGCCTCATTTTTATCAAGCTTAGCTGCATAAGTCGACAAATTATCATCTTGAACTTCTGCTTTATGTTTATCTTCAGCCATTAAATCAAGTGTTTCAAGTAAAGCGGTAGGGCCAAGCTCGGCTAACTTTTCATATAAAGTCGCACTAGTATCTTGTTGAGTGATTTCACAGGTTGCTATTGCGATCATATCGCCAGTATCAAGACCTTTGTCCATTTGCATTATAGTTACACCGGTTTCAACATCGCCAGACTCTAGAGAACGTTGAATAGGTGCCGCACCACGCCATTTGGGTAATATAGAACCGTGTACATTGACACAACCGAGGCGAGGAGCTTCTAAAATAACAGTAGGTAATAACAAACCATATGCAACTACCACCATGATGTCTGCATTATAGCTGGCGAGTTTATCTTGGTCGGTAATATCTTTAAAATTAACCGGCTGCTCAACAATAATATCGTGGGCTAAGGCTAGTTCTTTGGTTGCACAAGCCGTGAGCTTTTTACCGCGTCCAGCACGTTTGTCCGGTGGGCAGTATACGGCAACCACTTCATGATGAGAGTTTATCAGAGCTGCTAAATGTTGAGCAGCAAAATCTGGCGTGCCAGCAAATATAATTTTAAGAGCTTGTGACAAGGTTTTATCCTGAGTTTTATCAATGAAAAATAATGAAACCTTATGGGTTCATTAACTATTTACTAAACGAGCTTCTTTCTCTAGTTTAGTTTTAATACGCTGGCGTTTTAATGGAGATAAATAATCAACAAATAATTTGCCATCTAAATGATCTAATTCATGTTGAATACAAATCGCTAATAGCTCAGTAGCCGTTAAGGTAAATTCTTTACCGTTACGATCTAACGCTTTTACGGTAACTTCAGTGTAACGGTCAACTTTTGCATAACAGCCTGGTACAGATAAGCAACCTTCTTCATTAATCTCAGTTTGATTGCTATGGCTGATTATTTCAGGGTTGATTAGTACATAGGCTTGGTCTTTGTCTTCAGTAACATTTATCACCACAATGCGCTGATGAATATTTACTTGTGTTGCTGCTAAACCAACACCATTTTCGTCGTACATGGTTTCAAACATGTCGTCGATAATCGCTTTTACATCTTGATTAACTTCAGCAACCGGAGTTGCTTTAGTGCGTAGTCTTTCGTCAGGAAATCTTAATACGTTTAAAATAGTCATATATCTTCAAAAAATTCGCGAAATATCGCATTGAGTGTTATGTTTCAATTTTAGCCATTAAATAAAATTAATAATAGTTGTTTAGGTTAAAAGCTTAATATATCTGCACAATAGGCGAACTAACATGCTAAAACCTAGTTTATTCTTAATACTCAGCTTATCGTTATCTATGTTTGTTATGGCTGACGAATTAACATTAAATAAAAATGCTCCGAAATCTTATATTGTAAAAAAAGGGGACACCCTGTGGGATATATCAGGAATTTTTCTCAAACAGCCTTGGTTGTGGCCGAAGTTGTGGCGATTAAACCCTGACATTAACAATCCTCATCTCATTTATCCTGGTGATGAGTTGCGCTTAGTTTTTGATGAAAAAGGGCAACCAATGTTAGTTCGTGGTAAACCTGAGCTCAAATGGTCACCACGTGCGCGTGTTCAATTGAAAGATCAATCGGCTATTTCTACACTTCCTCTAAAAGTTATTGCTCCTTATATAAAGTATGACAGTATCCTAATGGAAGATGAGATAGATAAACTTCCTTATATTCTAGGTAATGATGAAGGTTATAATGCGAGTGTTGATGGCTTTAAAGTTTATGTGAAAGGGCAGTTGGAACTCGGTAAAGCTTATGGTATTTATCAGAAAGAAGAGGCTATTTATGATCCTGAAACAGAAGAGCTTTTAGGCTACAACATACGAGTCGTAGGTACAGGTAAAGTATTACGTGTAGGTGATATCAATAATAAAGAGCCTGCTACGTTATACGTTGATGGTGTTAAAAGGGAAATTCATTCGGGTGACTTTATTATGCCGGTAAATGAAAATCAGCAATACCCGTCATTTTTTTCCTTAAAACCTGCAGGTAAATCACTTAAAGGCCTTATTTTAAATACGGCGAGTGGTGTACGTGAATTTGGAAAACTAGAAGTGGTTATGATTAACCGAGGGGCGGAACATGCAGTACATCAGGGTGATGTGGTTGCCGTTAAGCGGACTAGTCCAGGTGTTGTAGAAACCAGTGAAGGCCCTGTTTATAGCCAAGACGCATCTCGATGGAATAGAATGTCAAATGCTGATAATTCTGATTATAAAATGCCAGAGGAAACGGTTGGTGAAATGATGGTGTTTAAAGTTTATCAGAAAGTGAGTTTGGCGTTAGTATTACGCTCAACTAAACCCTTACGGTTACAAGATATGGTTACGTCGCCAGGGGTTAATTAAGCCACTTCAACAATACGCCTGTTCTTAAGGAGAAGACAGTGGCGATTTCAAATAATGCACTCAATGTAAATGAAAAAAAAAGTGCTAACCATTACTGGTTAGCACTTAAGTTTGTTCCTCGTTTAGCGTGTCATAGAAAGCTTGCTCTGGTTGAATTATTCGGTATTGAGCAACTATTTCATCACTCTCAAGAATTGTCTTCCCTAAATTTAACTAGTAAGCAAGCTGCCGCAATTCGCTCACCTGATTGGCAAAAAATAGAGGATGTTTGTAATCGCGCGATGCAATGCGATAGTAAAATTATTTCTTATAATGATGAGCGCTATCCGCAACAACTTAAACAAATTTATGATCCGCCGCTTGTTCTATTTGTTCAGGGAAATATTAAGCTATTGAATCAAACTCAGCTAGCAATGGTGGGCAGCCGAAATGCGAGTATTAACGGCAGAGAAAACGCTTTTGAATTTGCTAAAAAATTAACTAATTTAGGTTGGGTTATCACGAGTGGACTCGCATTAGGAATCGATGGGGCTGCTCATAAGGGCGTACTCGAAGTGAAAGGGGCGACGATAGCTGTAGTGGCTACAGGGTTGGATCAAGTCTATCCTGCTAGACATAAAACTTTGGCAAAAAATATTTTAGATAATAATGGCGCAATAGTAAGCGAATTCCTTCCCAACACACCACCTAAACCAGGATATTTCCCTAAACGGAATCGCATTATCAGTGGCTTAAGTGTCGGAGTTTTAGTGGTTGAAGCGACAATAAAAAGTGGATCGTTAGTAACAGCACGATGTGCGATTGAACAAAACCGTGAAATATTTGCCATACCAAGTGTGATTAATAATCCGCAAGCAAAAGGCTGTCACTGGTTAATTAAGCAAGGAGCTAAACTTGTTGAAGATATTGCCGATATAATAAATGAAATAGAACAGTTACCAATAAGTGGTCTAAACTTAAATAGAAACATAGAGAAAGAAGTAAGGTTCGAAAAAAGTCAAAAACAAAACTTGTTTAACGATTCATTGTTAGCTAGTGTGGGTTATGAAATCACTCCCGTAGATATTGTGGTTTCTCGAAGTAAACTACCCATAGATGTAGTACTAACTCGGTTAACAATGTTAGAACTCAAAGGTCTGGTTGCTACGGTTCCAGGAGGTTACCTAAGAGTAAAATAGGGGCTAATTATGTTTGATATCCTAATGTATCTTTTTGAAAACTATATTCATAGTGAAGCCGAAGTGATGGTGGATCATGAATCAATAACTGACGAACTTACCCGTGCAGGATTTCATCAAGACGAAATATATAAAGCACTGAGTTGGTTAGAAAAATTAGCTGCTTTACAAGACACTAATGCTTACCCATATTTGACACGAGTAGGGCGCCACTCGGTACGCGTTTTTACTGAAGACGAAATGAAGTTTCTTGATGTGGAATGCCGAGGATTTTTATTGTTTTTAGAACAAGTGAATGTATTGGATTTTACGACGCGTGAAATGGTAATTGACCGAGTTATGGAACTTGATACTCAACACTTTTCTCTTGATGACTTAAAGTGGGTTGTATTGATGGTCTTATTTAATGTACCTGGTAAAGAAAGTGCGTACTCACAAATGGAAGATCTTATTTTTGATGAGCAAGAAGGTCCTCTACATTAATTAAGCCGCTAAATTAGCTTAAATCTTATGAACCATGTCATAATACCCTTATCAACTTTCGAGAGTATTATGGCGATGGCCAATTCAGACAAATCTTTATTCACTCAACATGAACACGCTTTAGAAAAAGCGTATGAAGTATGCCCAAAATGTGGCGGCGAGATTGTCATAAAAAATAGTAAGTCTGGAAAGTTTTTCGGTTGTGCTTCTTATCCTACTTGTGACTTTACCCGCCCTGTTGTTGAGCAGGAGAGGGTTGAAGATAAAATATTAGTAGGTACACAATGCCCAGAATGTCAGCACGAATTAGCGGTAAAGCAAGGGCGTTACGGTATGTTTATCGCTTGCTCAAATTATCCTGAATGTCACCATATTGAAGATACCAATGAACAAGAAGATGTGGGAGTCGCTTGTCCACAATGTAAAAAAGATGGTAAACATGGGGAGTTAATTGAGCGGACCAACCGTTATGGGAAAACATTTTATTCTTGTGACCAATATCCTAAATGTAAATATGTAGTGAATTACCCTCCTGTGGCTGAAAAATGTCCCAACTGTCAATGGGCTATCTTAGTTAAACGAAAAATGGCCAACGGTAATGTCATAATATGTCCAGAAAAGAAATGCACCTACAAGCGTAAAGAGATATAATGCGCGCAATTATTTAACTAAACTTCAGGAGAGACAAAATGTCATCAACTTTTGTTGCAATTTTAATGGGGTCAGATTCTGACCTACCTGTTATGCAAGCTACTATCGATGTTTTAAAAAAATTTGGTATTGAGCATGAAGTACGCGTTCGTTCAGCACACAGAACACCTGACGCTGCTAAAGCTTACGTAAAAGATGCCGAAGAACGTGGTTGTAAAGTATTTATTTGTGCTGCTGGTCTAGCTGCACATTTAGCCGGTGCTGTTGCTGGTATGACTACTCGTCCAGTTATTGGTGTTCCAGTTGATAACGGACCATTACAAGGTCATGATGCATTACTTTCAACAGTAATGATGCCGGGCGGAATTCCTGTGGCTACTGTAGCTATTGGTAAAGCGGGCGCTAAAAATGCAGGTTACTTAGCAGCACAAATTCTAGGTATCGAAGATCAATCTGTTGCTAATAAAGTAAAAGAAGAACGTGCAGCAAATGCTGTTGCTTTACTTGCAAAAGACGAAGCTATGCAAGCGAAATTAAGCTAAGGCTTTATTTTCTATTTAAAAAAACCAGCGAGTTAGCTGGTTTTTTTATATCTTAATTATTTTTCACAACAACAAATAAAGACTTATTTTATCTCCTTAATAAACCCCGTATAATCAAATAATAATTTAATTACTTTTCATTTTTATATATATGATGACTTCTGCAGAGGTAGCTTATTACCAAGGTGGTATTATTGCTTACCCAACCGAAGCTGTTTTTGGCTTAGGTTGCGATCCTGATAATTTACAAGCGATAGAAAAGCTACTACGTATAAAAAAACGCTCACCAGAAAAAGGTTTGATTTTATTAGCGGCTAATTACGCTCAGTTATTACCTTATATTGATGACCGTAAAATACCACAAGACAAACGTCTAAGTGTGTTATCACGTTGGCCAGACGGCATTACTCAACTTATGCCTAAAAATATTCAAATAAGTAAATTGCTGACCGGTGAGTTTACAAAAATTGCTGTTCGATTAACTAGTCAGCCAGATGTTGTTGCACTTTGTAATAAAGTTAACAAACCTATTGTTTCTACGAGTGCTAATTTATCTGGACAGCAACCGGCAAAAACGTGGCAAGAAGTTGAAGATACATTATCTAATAAAATTGATTTCATCATAAAAGGCAATACATTAGGTTATACTCAACCTTCAAAAATAATTGATGCACTGACCGGAGAGACCATTCGCGCATGAGCAAAGTAAATATAGAAACAGTCATTGAATTTTTAAAATCGCTTCAAAACAACATTTGTTCAGCATTAGAAGCTGTTGATGGCACAGGCCAATTTGTTGAAGATAACTGGACGCGCGAAGAAGGTGGTGGTGGACGTACAAGAGTAATGACCCATGGCGCCGTTATCGAGCAAGGTGGTGTTAATTTCTCTGAAGTTTCGGGTGATAAATTACCCCCATCAGCTAGCGCCCATCGACCTGAATTAGCCGGAAGAAGCTGGCGAGCTTGTGGGGTTTCTTTAGTTATTCATCCTAACAATCCACATATCCCAACTTCACATGCAAACGTACGTTTTTTCATTGCAGAGAAAGAGGGTGAAGCACCTGTTTGGTGGTTTGGTGGAGGGTTTGATTTAACGCCTTTTTATCCAGTAAAAGAAGATGTTGTACATTGGCATCAAACAGCAAAATTACTTTGTCAGCCTTTCGGTGAAAGTGTTTACGACGAACATAAAAAATGGTGTGACGAATACTTTTATTTAAAGCATCGAAATGAAACGCGTGGTGTTGGAGGGTTATTTTTTGATGATTTGAATGAATGGGATTTTGACACCTGTTTGAATTATATCAAAGCTGTTGGTCAAGGCTTTATCGATGCATATGTGCCTATTATGCAAAAAAGAAAAAATAGCGGATTTTCTGAGCAACAACGTCAATTTCAATTATATCGTCGTGGACGTTATGTAGAGTTTAATTTAGTCTTTGATCGCGGAACCTTATTCGGGTTGCAGTCAGGCGGTCGTACTGAGTCAATATTAATGTCTATGCCGCCACTTGCACGTTGGGAATATAATTACCAACCCGAAGCTACCAGCAAAGAAGCTGAGTTAGCATCATATTTGGTTCCACAAAATTGGTTGGAGGAATAGTTACTATGACACAAAAAAATTCGCTAGGTTTTTTTTCGCGTTTAGCGCCCGCAACCAAGCATAGTTGGTCTGGTTTTAAAGCAGCTTATAACCACGAAATGGCGTTTCGACAAGAAGTACTATTATTTTTAGTGACTACACCGTTAGCTATATGGTTAGCGAATGGTTTTGTCGAGTTTATTTTATTGATGTCTGCCATTGTCATTATTTTTATTGCTGAGTTACTAAACTCAGCAATAGAAGCTGTGGTTGACCGAATAGGTCTTGAGCGCCATGAATTAAGTGGTAGAGCAAAAGATCTTGGTTCTGCGGCGGTATTCGTTGCTATGTGTTATTTTATTTTAGTATGGACTTATAAAATTTATACATTATTTTAATGATAGTAAATAACGTTAAAGCGAGAGCATTAAAACTCTCGCTTTAACGTTGGTACTACTTTTGATAAAACCGTGACATTTCTAGCAACGCTTCTTGAACATAGTTAATGTTAATTTTAGCTTGTTCATCTTCTAAATATTCATCATTAAAAATAGTAAAATTTCCTACTCTATCCAACTCATATAGGTTTTTCTCTACTTTAATCGCATAATAGCCTGTTCGGCCTAAAAATAGCCATGGGAGTGCTTTTTTCTGCTCAAATAACGAAATAGCACTACTGTAATCACTTGTCTTATTGGTGACACCCAATGCATCTGACATTAAGGTAGGCACTATGCTTAAATGGCTTGTTTGATAATCAATAATAGCTGGCGCTTTGTTAGGCCAATGGATAATCAGCGGGACTGCTGTTTGGTATTTTGAATAATTTCCGTTATGTCCCCAATACCCTCGTTTACTATCATTAAATTCTTCACCATGGTCGCTAGTAATAATAACTATGGTATTTTCCAGTTCACCTTCTAATGATTTAAGTACTTCTCCTACCTTACTATCAATGTAATGTAATGAGTTTTTATATATGTTAATAAAAGGCTCAGGATCATAATCATCATTTAATGCTAAGAAGTTAACTTCTTCTAAACTAGGCAAAAATTTCATTGGGTAATTATCAGGTAAAGAAAAACTATGAGCAGAATCGAAAAATAATAAACTAAAATTTGGTCCTTCAGAGTTATTCGTTTTCGACCAATTCATGTAATCACTAGTTAAATTGTTATCTCTTTGCCAAGGTTGTTGACCTATAGAATGAGTTCTTAATTTTGGTACATCAACAAATAGTGTTTGGTCAAACTCAGGCATAGTTAATTTAGCGCTAGCAAAAACATTTGTTTGATAACCTTGCTTTATTAAGGTTTGAATTAAGGCCGGACTTTTTTGTTCTTTCAACATGTAATCCCAGTAAGTACCAGGAATACCGTACATTAATGAAAACATGCCATGACGAGTGTTATTGCTACCGCTGTAGTGTTTTAGATACTGTAATGACTTATCTTTAAAGGCAAAAATGTTTGGTGTTATTGCTTCGCTCATCATATCGCTTCGCCATGAGTCAATCACAATCATTACAATATTGGGCTGCTGCTCTTTTGTCTTTGATTCTATTTTAGCTAATGGATATTGAAGGCTACCTTTATTTTTTTTGTGCTTAAGTAAAGATTGTGTTTTATGAGCTTCAACATCGAGCAAGCCGTATTTAGCCATGAGCGACTTAGCAGTAGCTGGATAAGCTAGAGGCAATAACTTACTTTGTTTGGTGATATCTCTATTAAATGTCGCGTCCCCCCAAATGTGAATGAAATGACTAAGCAAAATACATAACGGAATTAAATAAATAAGTGTTTTATGGGTTTTGTTCGAGTGAGTTATATATCGAGAAACCCCCTTAACAACTAGTACTTGCGCAAAAACAACTACAATGATTAAACCAATAATCATCAGCCACATAGAAAATGGAAATGAAATGACTTCACTACCGCCAGCAAAAAACAGCTCCATCACCATGGCATTGATATGAAATCGATATAATTGGTAAATAAAAGTATCAGCGAGCAAAGCTGTTAATCCTGCACAGCTTAGAATAAGTGCACCAATAATGATAATTTTTTGATTATTGGTGATTTTTGCTATTAGATAAAGCGGGGTAACAAGAAGGAAAGATAATAAACCTAATTGCCCAACTGCTTGTACTAAGCCAAAAATATAGCCAATAACACTAGTTGGTAAGGTTTGATAAAATCGTAAAGAAATCAATAAAGCAACGAACACATTGCACAAAGTATAAATAGTTAACCATCTTGTTATATTGGTTTTTATTGTAATATCTGTATTTAACAAAGTACTTATCTTCCACTCATTTATGTCGGCATAGCTTAACACAGCTTATTTTATTGAACCTGTTTTCTATTGATTTAATCGTGTAAATAATATGTAAAACAATGTTACTTACTTGCTCTAGGTCAAACCTTTAATTACCCAGCTATATACAATCAGCTTCATTATATATCCACAAAATCGCTAGGAATTACTCTCATGAAAATAACTTTAATCACATTGGTCGTATTATCATCACTCTCTATTTCTGCTGTTGCCGAAAACTATAAAGCTGGAGACCTTATTATTCGAGGTGGTGTTACCATGGTTAGCCCTGACAGTGACAAGTCAGTGATATATCTTGGTGGTGAAGATTCTACTATGTCATTAACAGTTGATGATAATAGCCAAATAGGTTTAAATTTTGTCTACTTTTATGATAATAACTGGGCTATCGAGCTGTTGGCAGCGACACCTTTTACCCACGACGTTACTATTCAAGATAAAAATGCTGTACTAGGTGTCGATGGAGAAAAACTGGCAGAGGTGAGCCAATTGCCACCAACACTTAGCGCATTATATTATTTTGATACAGGCTCAAAATTTAAACCATATGTTGGTGCTGGCATTAATTACACAATTTTCTTTGATGAAGAGTTTGAATCTGCTCCAGAATCTTTAGGCTTAACCGATTTAGATTTAGATGGTTCATTTGGATTATCGTTCCAAGTTGGCGCGGATTATCAAATTGATGACAAGTGGCATATAAATGCATCAGCTCGTTATATTAGCATTGAAAGCGAAGCTAAATTTAATGTTGCAGGTAACAGTATTGGTCAAGCAAATATTGCTGTTGACCCAATGGTTTATTCAATCATGTTAGGTTATAAATTTTAATGCTTATTGAGTAAATTCAATAAAACTAAACCTGATAAGGCAGTAACTTTTTATATAAAACTTACTGCTTTTTTTATATTTTTTATTCAAATATTGCGATAGGCTTATTATAAAATTTATTATGTAGTGTCTTATATGGATCAGTATCGTGTTTTTGGCAATCCCATCAAACAATCTCGTTCACCGCTTATTCACCAATCGTTTGCACATCAAACCCAGCAAAAAATTAATTATCAAAGTGAATATGTTGAATTAGACCAATTTGAAGCAACAATTGAAGACTTTGTTAAAAGTGGCGGAAAAGGCGCAAATATTACTGTACCTTTCAAAGAACAAGCGTTAACGATATGTGATCAACTTACTGAACGTGCAAGACTTGCCGGAGCTGTCAATACTTTGAGTTTTGTTGATGGAAAAATATTGGGTGATAACACCGACGGACAAGGATTAGTGCAAGACCTACTCAATAATAATGTGCCGCTTAAAAATTGTCGTATATTGTTGTTAGGGGCTGGCGGTGCTGCGAAGGGTGTTATTTTACCTTTATTGGCTCAACTACCAGAGTCAATAGTTATTGCAAACAGAACATTAACAAAGGCAGAAAGTTTAATTAAGCAGTTCAATAACGAAAAGTTATCAGCCCTAGCTTTTACAGCGTTAAAAAATGAAAAGTTTGATCTGGTAATCAATGCAACATCGGCTAGCCTGTCTGGTACTATCCCTTCAATAGCAAAAGAACTTGTAGTTAATACTCATTGTTACGATATGGTTTATGGCAACGAGCTAACCCCTTTTTTATTGTGGGCTAAAGACAATGGCGCCACGAAAGTGATGGATGGTTTAGGTATGTTAGTTGGGCAAGCAGCAGAAAGCTTTCGTATCTGGCGGAATGTACATCCTGAAGTTGCCCCTATTCTACAACGACTTCGTTAATGAGGTTTATATGAATCAGCAAATACTATTCAATGATGATATGACCTTTGATAATAACAGTCAGACATATATGTTTACGGGCTTATTATCGGGAGAGCGGATAACTATTAGCATAAAAACTGCTCATCCATTACCGCTAACGGATACGTTAAAATTTGATCTTGAATGCCAAGTAGAAGAGTGGCTCGAAGATAACGAGCCCCCTGATAGTGGAGAAATATGTTTATTTGATAAATAAGCTTTAATATTTATAACTGAGCAAGATATTCGTTTTTAAGGTCAACATAGTTAATAGCAGACTTACTGAGAAAGTCTTGTTCACTTTCTTTTAGTAACCTCACTTGTTTTACTGGGTTACCTACATATAAGTAACCACTGGTTAAAGTTTTATGAGGAGGTACTAAAGCACCCGCACCAATAAATACATCATCTTCAACAACAGCACCATCCATGATAATTGCCCCCATACCAACAAGAATACGACTTCCTAGAGTACAGCCGTGCAACATACACTTATGGCCAACAGTGACATCTTCTCCAATAATAAGCGGATTCCCCTCAGGGTTTGATACACTTTTACGGGTAACATGCAAAACAGTACCATCTTGAATATTCGTTCTATCCCCAATACGTATCGTATTAACATCACCTCTTGCGGCGACTAGAGGCCAAACACTGACATCATTGCCTAAAGTAATATCGCCTATAAGCACTGATGATTCATCAACATAGACACGATTGCTTAATTTAGGGGTTATATTGTTATACATACGCAGGTTTGTTTTATTCATAATAGTGATTACATAGTGAACTTGTACTTTTATAGTAGCAAATAAGATGAAAAGGGTGAAAAGATATCGGATATAGCAGGGTTAATATAATTTACTTATGACTAGCGCAATGAAAGACTATTTAGTTAGCTGATGTATAAATCGAATAACTGTTCGAATAAAGCTCAATAAACATAGGGTCTGTACGTTAATTGCCCGAACAAACGTTTATTTCAAATATATGACAAAAAAGAGTTGACGCCCAGCGAGAAATGTCTAGAATGCGCTCCAGTTCCAAGGGGCAACCCAAACGGACGTTTTGATAAGTTAACTACTCTTTATAAGAGCTAAATTGCTAACTTAACGTTTACTTTTAATTAGGTAAGAAGCTTCGAAAGAAACTTCAAATTAATTTAAATAAAACGTTGACATCAAAACTGAGACGCGTAGAATGCGCATCTCG
>Ga0209395_1000896_pt1 | contig 42978 bp, 43 predicted proteins | sample GOMGulsemesocosm_3_FD_184635 | JGI IMG/M metagenome (GOLD analysis project Ga0209395, IMG submission 184635) | Methane-oxidizing microbial communities from mesocosms in the Gulf of Mexico - GOM9D Gulf of Mexico (SPAdes) (version 2) | ecosystem: Environmental > Aquatic > Marine > Cold seeps... | reverse complement strand
GCGATCATTTTCCCATTACGTGCGCTTTTTTTAATTTCAAATGTCAATCGTTCTTTAAACATCAACCGGTTAGGTAAGTCAGTTAATGAGTCAAAGTTAGCTTGCAGCCAAATATTATCATCGGCTAATTTACGTTGGGTTATATCTCTAAAACTCCAAAAACGACCAACGAATGTTTTTTGTTCATCAAATAAGGGGGCTGAAAAACGTTCAAAAGTTCGTCCATCCATTAATGATATTTCTGAAAAGCTTTGCATATGATTATCATCATTATGGTGACGTACCGACTCAATAAACTCTTTCTGGTTCGATACTTGTCGCACCATGGCATAGATAACTTGCCACGTGTTAGTTTGTTTAAATTGATGATCGCTAAGCTTCCAAAGTTGCTTTAACTGTTTATTAACAGAGACGAGTTTACCGTTGGCATCAAATGTTAAAATTCCGTCTATTGAAGCTTGCTGTTGAGTCTTTAGAATACTGTTGGTTAATCGCATTTCTTTGATAGCCAAATGCTTGCTTCGCCATAATAAAACAATGGGAATTAGCGTTAAAATAATAAGTAAACTAACGCCTAGTAACATGAAGTTGTGGGATAGTTCATATTTATTATTTTGAGGTCGATACACTAATGTAGAAACAATATTACTAATATCTACCCTGCTTAGATCAAGGGATATATGCTGCCAACGCATAGTGGTCGATTCGCCAATTTCCAATAGTTGTGGCTGCATTAGATAAATCACTTGTCGCGCCTCAACCAATAGCGAATTGTATGAGAGCTTATTGTTGTAAATATCTTTAATGAGTTGTGCAACATATTGTGGATTATCGATGGCATATTGCCAGCCTTTAATACTTGCTTGTTTAAACCTTAATGCCTGTTCTGCATTATTTGTTAAATGTTGATGGGTCGATATAATGCTCGCCCCATAAAAATTTAATTCAGCAGAACGTGAGTTTATTAGTTCATAGGGCACTGTGATCTGAGATGAAATATGCGGTAAATCAGTTAACTTAACAGCTATTGCTGACACTTTTCCCGTGACAAAAAGAGATACATCATTACTTTCAATCGTTCTATAGTCTAACGTTTTTAAGCCCGCATTGGTAAATATCGCGTTGATCTCAGTAGCTTGATGAGGAATGGAAATTAAGGTGTTCTTAAGGGACTTTATTGTCGTATTTGGGTGAGTTAATAATACCCAAGGTGAAAATTGTTCAATGGTTGCTAGTACACGTAAATTACTATTGTGACTGAGATGACTGATAACAGATGAACCGCCAATTACATAATTAGCATGCCCATAAATAAGCTGCGTTATCGGATCTGTAGACGCATTACCCTCAATGATATTGACAGTTAATCCGAGATCTTGATAAAAGCCTAGTTCGAGGGCCGCATAAAATCCTGCATGGGAAAATTGGTGCTGTGAATCAAGTTGTAACGTTAATGTAGATTCAAAATTATCTTTAGCTGACGCTATTGTATTGCAACCAAGTAACAACAAAGTAGTAACAAGTAAAGCCAAGAAACAACGCATATAAATGGACACCAGTTATGATTAGCTCTTAATGATATCTGTACTTAAAATTAAGAATGAGGCGAGATTTTAACCATTGCACATGGAAAGTCAATATTTATGTCAGTCGATTTTTACTGATTTAGGTATTTGTTATTGCTCAAATTATTCGATTGTAATCACCTATTAGGATAGCGCTTTTGTTTACAGTTTTGTTACATAATATATATCAATGATAATAACTAGTTATCATTGTTTTATATAGTGCTTTATAGCAATATTAGAGTAAGTATTAATCTGTTAATTTTATGGGGAAGCAAGTGATGACTAAATTAGTAATAATTAGTTTAATTGGCATTCTTTTTAGCTGTGTGGTTCATGCCACAACCTCAACCGCTTGGTATAAAGTGGATGATGTAAAAACCATCCTTAAATTAATTGATAAAAAGTGTATTGATAGCCAGGATAATCCATGCCAACGGACTAAACATTGGCGTGTTTATTATAAGGCGACTAGTCGGTATTCTCCGGTTCAAACGCTCCAGAGAAATGTTGAAGCGAATGTGCCACAAGTTGGCGTTGTGATGCAAATGACTGTTGAAGTTGCAAGCAAAAAAAAGCCGCTATAATAAAGCGGCTTCAATATTATCAGTTAGCTATTACAAGTTAACTGAAATGTAGCGCTCAACTTGTTGCTCTAACACGCCCAACGGAACAGGTCCGTTTTTAAGTAATGTGTGATGAAATTGACGAAGGTCGAATTTTTCACCCAGTGCCTGTTTAGCCTGTTTGCGAAGTGCTAAAATTTTGATCATTCCAATTTTGTAAGCGGTCGCTTGAGAAGGCATTACAATATAACGCTCAATGGCTTTAATAACGTCACCTTTAGGATTGGGCGTATTTTGAACTAAATAATCAATAGCATGTTCACGAGTCCAGCGCTTTTGGTGAATTCCCGTATCAACCACTAAACGACAAGCACGCCACAACTCCATAGCTAAGCGGCCAAAGTCAGAATAGGGGTCTTGATAAAAACCAATCTCTTTAGGTAAAAACTCACTATATAAACCCCAACCTTCAGAGTAGGCCGTGTAATGTCCATATTTTCTAAACTTAGGGATGTTGTCCAGCTCCATGCCTAATGATATCTGCATATGATGCCCTGGAATTCCCTCGTGAAACGCTAATGCTTCCATTTGATACTTAGGCATGTTGTTCATATCAAATAAATTAGCGTAATAACGTCCCGGTCTTGAGCCATCTGGAGAGGGGCGATTATAAAATGCTTTACCCGCTGATTTTTCTCGAAAAGCCTCTACTTTTTTCACAATTAAATTTGCTTTGGGCTGCATAACAAATAGCTCATCGAGGCGAGTACGCATTTCATCGATATATTGGGTCGCTGTTTTTAAGTAAGCTTGGCGCCCTTGAGCTGAATTGTTAAAGTAAAACTGTTTATCAGTGCGCATAAATTCAAAAAATTCATTTAAGTTTCCTTTGAAATTAACTTTTTGCATAATCTCGCGCATTTGTTCATGAATTCTAGCAACTTCGTTTAAGCCAAGTTCATGAATTTCTTTCGATGATAAATCCGTCGTCGTTGTTTTCTCTAAGGCGCGGTTATAAAATAAATGCCCATTAGGTAACTTCCACGCGCCGTCATCATAAGTAGCACGTGATTGTTGTTCTCTGAGGTAGCTTATTAGTGTACTAAAGCCTGACTTTACATCCGTTAGGAGAGCTTCTTTAGCTTGATGAAGTAGAGTATCTTTTTCTTTATCTGTAATTTTTAATTGATCAATTTTAGTTGAGAAATCAGCATAAAGTGGGCTTACACCTTTATCATTAAAGGGATGACCTTGTATAATATTCACTGAATCATTAATGACATAATTAAAAACAAAATGTGGCGCCATAATGCCGCGTTCTTCGCGATCTCTTAGGTTTGTAGTCAATTGCTTCATTAATTTTTTTAAGCCATGTAAGCGAGCGATATACGCGTAAGCGTCACTTATATCATCAATCTTATGGGCATTAATTAATAGACTGACCGATTGACTATGCAACCCACGCATTTGATTCACCGGATATGAGTGAAAACGCCATTGGTGGTCATTAACGCTGTCTTTTAATTTATTCTCAAATAACCTATAGCTGAGCGATGTCTGCTCATCAAGCAACTTAGGATTAATTTGTTTAAGGCGGTTTAAATCACTAATGTCCTTAACGTGGTCTTTTTGGGCTTGAACATCACTTATATCATCCCACTTTCCATAATCTTGCTTGATGCCCATATAAGTTTGTCTAATAGGACTAGCCATTAAATTTTCTTGATAAATCTCATCAAATAATTGGTTAGCCAACGCTGACTGCGTGACGATTAATGCTTGCTGGCTAGCCATTACAGATGGGATAGCGGCAGGTGTTATCTGTTGAGAACTTGGGTTGAGACGTTGAACAAGTTGTTGTTTATCGGCGTCATCTGGCGTGAAATTAAGGCTACAACCGCCGAGTAATAATGTACTAACGCCGACTGATAATATTTTTTTATTCATTAATTTACTCGTTATATTTAACGTGGTGTTTACCGAAATTGTATTAGCGCAGTCTACTAGAGAAGCAATGTAGATTAAATAGACTACACATTTAGTTACATAAAGAGATCGAGCAGGGTGTTCAAAAATCGCTGACCTAGTGGCGTTACTTGCCAATGTCGGTCGGTTTGTTCGATTAACCCTTTTTTAATGGCTTGATTTATGGGCGCTGAAATATCATCTTCACTAAGACCCGTTAATTGTGCAAAGTCTTGACGTGGACAGGGCTCTACTAGCCTAAATCGATTCATAAAAAACTCTAAAGCCATACAATCTGATTTCACTGGCCAACTATCAGAGCGATATTGATTATTACAATCGAGATATCCTTTGGGATGCTTGATTTTCGTTGAACGAATAACTTGTTGCGTCGATAGGTCTGTTATTTTACCGTGAGCGCCGCAGCCAATGCCTAAGTAGTCACCAAATCGCCAATAATTAAGATTATGATTACATTGCAGGCCCGGTTTAGAAAACGCCGAAATTTCATATTGCTCATAACCTGCATCAAACAAAGCTTGTCGCCCAGCATCGTAAATATCGGCTAGGATTTCGTCATCTGGAATTGTCGGGGGTTTTGAATGAAATTGAGTATTGGGTTCAATCGTTAATTGATACCACGATAAATGAGGCGGGGCTAATTCGATAGCTTGGCGTAAATCCCCTAAAGCATCTGTCACATTTTGCTTTGGCAATGAATGCATCAAATCGATGTTAAATGATCTTAGTCCTAATTCGGCCGCTTGTTTTGCGGCATTAACAGCCTCGTCACAATCATGAATCCGGCCTAAAATGTGTAATTTGTCCGGTTGAAAAGATTGCACACCAATGGAAATACGATTTATACCCGCTTGTTGGAATTGAGCAAAACGACCCGCTTCAATGGTGCCAGGATTGGCTTCCATGGTTACTTCCATGTCAGCTTCACATACGATGAGGTTTTTAATCTCATCAATGAGACGTTTCATTTGCGATGGCTCTAATAAGCTGGGCGTGCCGCCACCTATAAAGATTGAATGTAACTGCCGACCTTGCACTTGGTCTAAATCGTTACGTAAGTCAGTTAGTAGAGCGTCCACATAGGCTTCGTGTGGTACATCCCCTTTAAGGGCATGTGAATTAAAGTCACAATACGGGCATTTTTGTACGCACCACGGAATGTGAATATATAGGCTTAAAGGAGGTAATCGTAAAGTGTGGGTCATAGGATGATTAAGCACCGTCAGCAAGTAATGGAATCAAGGCTTTTAGTGCCTGAGCACGGTGACTCAATCGATTTTTAACTGACTTTTCCAGTTGCGCGCTGGTGCATTGTTCACTAGGCACGAAAAATACAGGATCGTAGCCAAACCCTTCACGTCCTTCTTGTTGTTGGGTTATTTCACCTTCCCAAAAACCCTGACAAATAATAGGGGTAGGATCGTTTTCATGGCGCATATAAACCAATACACACACAAACCGCGCTTTACGTTGTTCGCTGCCGACATTAGCAAGTGAGACCAAAAGTTTATCAATATTTGATTGATCCGTGGCATCTTCACCGCTAAAACGAGCTGAATAAATACCGGGAGCGCCGCCGAGTGCTTGTACTTCTAAGCCTGAATCATCAGCAATAGCGGGTTTTCCCGTTAGCTTTGCTGCGTGACGTGCTTTTATAATCGCATTTTCAACAAAGGTTGTGCCTGTTTCAGGAACATCGGGTACGTTGAACTCACTTTGAGCAACCACGTTTAAATTTAGAGGTGCTAGCATCGCAGCAAGTTCTTTAACTTTGCCTTGATTGCCAGTGGCTAAAACGATTTGGGACATGATAAAACCTTGTTCTTAATTAGAGGATTATTCAACGTAAAATTTCTGCGTGAATTTCAAGTGACTATTAAGGCCATCTCGATTAACCGAGCGCACTTGAATCGTAAATTGTTCTTTATGACGAAAGGGCAGTTGAGCAATGTAATAAATCGCATCACCTTCTTTGATTTCCTTGAACGTTAATTTAGCTATTTTCCCCGTCATATTGGTTGCTTGACCAGTTAACTTACCCGATACGGCAGGCGTTCCATCGATTAAGGTATCCAAAATCGCAATATTAATAAATGCATTGTAACTAGAGCGTTTGATACCGTAGGTGCGAGCAATTGTTGCATCAAGTACGGTCGATGGCAGCGCCATGTAATGGACTTGATAGCGACCAGATTGTTCGAATTGACCACCGGTTGATGGCGTTAATTCTGCATTAGCATGCACCAAGCTAAATGATGAAATAACGAGTGAGAGTAATGCGATGATTGTGTGTTTAATTGTCATGATAAATCCAGAGAAAATAAGCGTGAATTATTCACGCTTATTGTTTAATTAAAACTAAAGGCTTGCCCACACTGGGCCAATAAGTGGCGTAAGCAGATCATTGGCAAGCATGTTGATAAACAACAAACTAAATGACAACACCATTAATGATAGGTCTAAGCCGCCCATATCAGGTAGCCTGCGGCGAATCGGTGATAATAATGGTTCTGATAATTGAGCCATGACTTGCTCAATAGGGTGTCCACCTTGGCTAACCCAACTCATAATAGCGCGAATTAATAATACCCAAAAAAGCAATACACCGGCTTTTTTGAGTGTAAACAATGTGCCGATAATTAACACAGAGATAATGTCTACCTCTCCACTGCCAATAACCATCATGATGCTGAATTTAGCGTAAGCAACGATAAGAGCCAACACAACGCCTGCCATGTCTATGCCAAAGAACCCTGGAATAATCCGTCGCAATGGGAGTACTAGTGGATCGGTGGCTTTTACAACAAATTGACTAAATGGATTGTAAAAATCGGCCCGGGCAATTTGAAGCCACACGCGCAAAATTACAATCATCAAATATGTATCGAACAGAAATTTTAGTAAAAAATCGAATGCAGTCATTAACTCTGGTATCCCTTAAATTAAAATGATGTCTAAAATTGTTTCGCCATTTCGCTAGCGCGCGCAACGGCATTACTCATGGCTTTATCAACACAATCTTCAAGGCCTTGAGCCTTGAATGTTTCAATAGCCGCATGAGTGGTCCCCCCTTTTGATGTTACCTGTTTTCGTAACTCAGACAACTCTAAATGATCGTTGTGTCTAACCATTTGTGCGGCGCCTAGTGCCGATTGTTGAATCAGCAAACGAGCTTCTTGAGCTGTTAGTCCCATTTTGACCGCACTTTGTTGCATATATTCCATCATTAAGAAAAAATAAGCAGGTGAGCTGCCACTACAGGCAATCACTAAGTCAATATGTTGTTCGTCTTCAACCCACAAAATCTCACCAACAGATTGCATAATTTGAGAAACGATTGATTTATCATTTTCATCAACACCGTTTGCAGCAAACATTCCGCTCATTCCAAGCCCTAATAATGACGGGGTATTTGGCATAACACGGACAAGTCTAATCGGTGCATTAAAATAATCATCATAACGAGAGCTTTGAATGCCAGCCGCTATGGTGACAAATAATTTACTATCGATGTTTTCAACAGATAAAGATTGGCACATTGCTTCCATAAATTGTGGCTTGACGGCTAAGACAACAACATCGGCCCAATTTATGGCTTCATTATTGTCATTGGTGATCTTTATAGAGTGGCTAGATTTTAGTGCTTCAAGCTTATCTTGGCTAGGATTTGCCGCCATTATCAATTCACTAGGATAATGTTTGGCAATCAAGCCACTGATAATACTTTTGCTCATATTGCCAGCACCAATGAAGGCAATTTTTTTCTGTTGCATAATAATTCCTAAAAATGTGGTGTTACGTATTACGTGATCCGAAAATGGCACTGCCGATTCGTACCATGGTGCTACCGTTTTCAATGGCTAACGCTAGGTCGCCGCTCATGCCCATAGATAAGGTGTCTACTGTATCAAATTCTGATTTTAGTTGCTCAAAAAGCTGGTTCATCTGGCTAAATTGCGTGGATATTACCTCCTCATCGGACGTTTTTACGCCAATGGTCATCAAACCGCGCAACGTGAGATGTTCAAGCGATTGAATCTGCGCCGCGAGTTCAAGTACGTCCTCTAAAGCAAGACCTGATTTATTTTCTTCACCACTTATATTCACTTGAATGAGTACTTGAATAGGTGCCTGATAATTACCACGTTGCTGACTCAGGCGTTTTGCTATTTTTAAGCGGTCAATAGTATGAACCCAATCAAAATTTTCAGCCACTAACTTTGTTTTATTTGATTGTATTGGGCCAATAAAATGCCAAGTTAGCGATGGGTTTTTGAAATGCTCAACCTTATCCACACCTTCTTGGACATAGTTCTCACCGAAGTGACTTTGCCCGGTTTTTATCGCTTGCTCAATGTCACAAATGGGTTTTGTTTTACTTACGGCGATTAATTGAACTGAATTTGGGGAGCGCTGTGATTTTTTTTCGTAAAAACGCAGGCTCTTAATTGCTGAATCTAATCGTTCTGTTATGTTAGGCATATTATTAATTAATTATTAAGTCGAAGGTTTTTATGGATATTACCGAATTACTGGCGTTTAGTGTAAAACATGACGCATCAGATTTGCATCTTTCAGCTGGTGTGCCACCAATGATACGTGTAGATGGTGAAGTTCGAAAGCTAAACGTGCCACCTTTAGAGCATAAAGAAGTCCATAATCTAATTTACGATATAATGGACGATAAACAACGTAAAGATTATGAAGAAAATTTAGAGTGTGACTTTTCGTTTGAAGTGCCAAACATGGCACGCTTTCGTGTTAATGCCTTTGTTCAAAACCGCGGTGCGGGCGCTGTATTTCGTACCATTCCCAGTGAAGTCTTAACGATGGAGCAAATTAACGCGCCTCATATCTTCAAAAAAATTGCTGAAAATCCGCGGGGATTAGTCTTAGTTACTGGGCCAACTGGTTCAGGTAAGTCGACAACCTTGGCCGCGATGGTTGACTATATTAATGAAACTCGTCGAGAGCACATTTTAACCATCGAAGATCCAATCGAATTTGTGCATAAAAATAAGCAATGCCTGATTAATCAACGTGAAGTACATCGAGATACGCATGGGTTTGATAATGCATTGCGTAGTGCACTACGTGAAGATCCAGATATTATCCTAGTCGGCGAAATGCGTGATTTAGAAACCATTCGTCTGGCATTAACTGCGGCTGAAACTGGTCACCTTGTTTTTGGTACCTTACATACAACTTCTGCTTCTAAAACCGTTGATCGTATTGTTGATGTATTTCCGGCGGCTGAAAAAGATATGGTTAGAACCATGTTGTCAGAATCATTGCAGGCTGTTATTTCGCAAACGTTAGTGAAAAAAATTGGCGGCGGGCGAGTAGCAGCACACGAGATAATGGTGGGTACACCAGCGATTAGAAATTTAATACGTGAAGCTAAGGTAGCACAAATGTACTCAGCTATTCAGACTGGTATGGCTTTTGGAATGCAGACACTCGACCAATCATTGAGTAATTTGGTTAATAGTGGCGATATCACTCGCGAACATGCACAGCAAAAAGGCTCAGGCAAGCAAGCCCTGTAAGGATTTATAATGAAAATATTACCGTATTTGCAAACACTTGTTGATCAAGATGGCTCTGATTTATTTATCACCGTAGACGCAAAACCTAGCATTAAAGCACATGGCGAGATGCAGCCTGTGGGAGATATTACTTTAACCGAAGAAGACGCCCTTGAGATTGTTTTAGGCACCATGAATGCTAAACAGCGTCAAGAATTTGAGGACACCAAGGAATGTAATTATGCCATTGCCGTGGAAGATGTTGGGCGCTTTAGATTAAGTGCTTTTTGGCAACGTAATATGGCAGGATTAGTAGCACGCCGTATTGAAACTGAAATCCCCGAGATGGATGATTTACAGCTACCGCCAGTGCTTAAAGATGTCATCATGAGCAAACGCGGATTGGTGATAATGGTTGGCGCAACCGGTACAGGTAAATCAACATCTTTAGCCGCGATGATTGGTCACCGAAATCGTCATAGTAAGGGACATATTCTTACGGTTGAAGATCCTATTGAATTTGTTCACACCCATCGACGTAGTATTATTAATCAGCGAGAGGTAGGTGTTGATACTGAATCTTTTGAAGCAGGCCTTAAATCGGCCTTACGTCAAGCGCCTGATGTAGTGTTATTAGGGGAAATACGTTCTCCTGAAACGATGCAATATGCGTTAACATTTGCTGAAACTGGTCATTTATGTGTGGCAACACTCCATGCTAATAACGCTAACCAAGCCATTGAACGTATCATGCATTTGGTGCCCAAAGAAAAACATCAACAGTTATTGTTTGATATGTCGCTAAACTTAAGGGCTATTGTGGCACAACAACTTGTTCCTGTGAAAAACGGAAAGGGTCGAAGAGCGGCGATTGAAGTATTATTAAATTCAGCGCGAATATCAGACTTGATTGCGAGAGGAGAGTTGCATAGTCTTAAAGAAACGATGGCTAAATCAAACGAAGCAGGCATGCAAACGTTTGACCAAGCATTATTTAATTTATACCAATTAAATGAAATCAGTTATGCCGACGCAATACATCACGCCGATTCACCTAATGACTTACGCTTAATGATCAAACTTAAAGGAGGAAAAGATATTGATGCTGGACTCCTCAGTGAAGTGACGTTAGACATGGATTAAATTGTGTGCTTTATCAAGTGAATAAACGCTGTTTATTCACTTGTTTTCCCCTCTAACCAACTTTCTAAAATCAGCACCGCTGACACACTATCAATCTTGCCCTTGGTTAACTTCTTATAACCTCCTAATTCAAATAAACGTTCTTTAGCTTCCACTGTCGTTAAACGTTCATCATGACCATGAACAGGAATTTTGTAACGGTTATATAAACGCTTGGCAAATTTCTTTGCTCGCAAGGTAATAGGCTGGTCACTGCCATCCATGTTTGTTGGAAAGCCAACAACTATTTCTGACGGTTGCCATTCGTTAAAAATGTCATCTAAGGTTTGCCATTGAGGAATACCATCAACGGCTTTGACTGCTGCTAATGGACTGCCTGTTCCTGTAATTTCTTGACCAATGGCCACGCCAATGCTTTTTACGCCAAAATCAAAGGCGATTAAACAACTCATAATTTTCTACTTTTAAAGGGATTTGTAAGGTTGGTATAAGGTGTTAACTATGGCCTGCTTGGGATGTTAATTGCCATACATCAAAACCTAATAGTTCAGTGGCGCATTGCCAGCGTTTATTTATTGGGGTCGAGAATACATGGGTTGGATCACTCGGACTTGTTAACCACGTATTCTCTAGTATCTCTTGTTCAAGTTGTCCTGGCGTCCAGCTGGCATAGCCTAAAGCAATCATAAATTGCTTAGGGCCATTTTCGGCGCCCAGAGCAGACATTATGTCTTTAGATGTGGTTACCATTATGTCATCCGAGCATAATTCACTGCTGCTCCAATCTGGCTGTGGCGTGTGAAGCACAAAACCGCGCTCTTGATTGACCGGTCCCCCATTAAAAACTTGATTGTTGACACCTTGCGATGCTGATTTAGGAATGGGCAGTTCCATCTTCTCTAATAATTGCTGAACGTTAAGCTGTTTGATAGGCTGATTTATAATAAACCCCATAGCACCATCGTCATCATGCTTAATAAGGTAGATAACCGTTCGTTTAAAATAGGGATCATCCAAATTTGGCATTGCAATTAAAAATTGATTCTTCAAACTGTCCATTATAAATATCGGCCTCTAATTAACCACCTGCAAGTTTGACTGTATAGCCTTTCTTTTCGAGGTAAGTTTTAATAACGTCACGTTGATCGCCCTGAATTTCAATAATGCCATCTTTAATAGCGCCGCCGCAACCAGCGAGCTTTTTAAGTTCTTTAGCGAGTACTTTTAGGGCTTTAGCGTCGAGTGCTAATCCACTAATAGTCATTACACCTTTTCCCTTTCTACCTTTGGTTTCACGTCTAATACGCACAATGCCATCACCTTCAGGGATTTTTTCTTGCTCTTTTTCTGGTGTTATACGGCCCGAATCAGTGGAAAAAACGAGTACAGAATCATCAATAATCATGGTTTATTTTGCCATTGCTGCGCGAACTAATAAGATCGCAGTATTTTTCAGTGCCATTACTTTAACAGAGCTTTAAAGTCATGAACATTGCAAATGCGGGAATTTTCACTGATTAAGGGGATAGTGCTTACATAAATATAATTGCCTGATAGAATGTCTTTAATTATGTTCTGAGCTTGCCTCAAATGGGTAAATATAGAGAATTATTATGAAGTTGTTTGCAGCTGTGCTAATTGTTTTGTTGGCGATGTTACAATATCGATTTTGGTTTGGTAAAAATAGCTGGCCAGACTATCTACAATTGAAGCAAGAAATAGTCACCCAAACAATTGAAAATGAAAAACTACTGTCAAAAAATGAACTTCAATATAAAGAAATTCATGATTTGAAAAATGGCCTTGATGCGATAGAAGAACGTGCACGTAATCAACTGGGTTTAATTAAAGAAGGCGAATCGTTTTATCGAATCGTCGAATAAGAAGAGCGTGTGAATTTGTCTCAACATCCTATATATGCTGTCGTGCCTGCTGCCGGAATTGGCAAACGAATGGGCAGTGAAATTCCTAAGCAATATCTTAAAATTGAGGGGCAATGCATTATTGAATATGCGTTGGCCCCCTTATTAGCACATTCAAGTATTGAGCAGGTTATTGTGTCACTTAGCGATAATGATGAATGGTTTAATCAATTGAATGTGGCCAGTCACCCTAAATTAACAACAGTTGTTGGTGGTCATGAACGTGCGGATTCTGTATTGAATGCCTTACAAGTGCTGCCTGAAAATGGATTTGTTATGGTGCATGATGCGGCGCGGCCTTGTTTAACACCGCAAGATATCAATCAGCTCATTGACAATGTGAGTCAAGATCAAGGTGCCATTCTAGGTTCTCTCGTTAGAGATACGATGAAGCGCGTAGGTGATGATGGGCATATCAAAAGTACAGTCTCTCGAGAGCTGCTTTATCATGCGTTAACTCCCCAAATATTTGTGACAACACAGCTCAAAACTATTTTAAAAGAAGCCCTTAAACAAGGGGTAAATGTGACAGATGAAGCTTCAGCAATGGAGTGGCATGGCATACGTATCAAGATGATTGAAGGGCGTAGCGATAATATAAAAGTAACTCGCCCTGAAGATTTACAATTAGCACAGCTCTATTTACAAGAGCAACGACGCCATGCTCAACATAATAAGAAAATAGGAAAGTAAATGATTAGAATAGGCCACGGTTTTGATGTTCATAAGTTTGGCGGACAAGGTCCCGTTATTATTGGCGGTGTTGCGGTGCCACATTCTCAAGGCTTAATAGCACACTCAGATGGAGACGTTGCGCTTCATGCATTATGTGATGCTCTACTTGGCGCTTGCGCCATGGGAGACATAGGTCATCATTTTCCTGATACAGATGATGATTTTAAAGGGGTTGATTCACGAGAATTATTACGTCACGTATACGGTTTAATCATTAATAAAGGGTATCAACTGGGTAATCTTGATTTAACTATTGTGGCGCAGACGCCCAAAATGGCACCTCATATCGAGACTATGCGCAGCGTTATTGCCACCGATTTAAAGTGCGATATCTCACAGGTCAACGTAAAAGCCACGACCACAGAGGCCTTAGGTTATGTAGGCCGTAAAGAAGGGATCTCAACCCATGCTGTGGTGCTACTAACTAAAGGTAGTGTGAATTAATGACATTACCTATTTGGCAATACTTCTACTCTAAACCGACGCAACAAGGTAAGTTGCGTGTTAAAAATAGCGACTTTAAAGTATTTGAAAACCTCGGTTATGAAGCTGATGGTAGTGAAGGCGAACATTTATTTATAGAAATTGAGAAAAATGGCCTAAATACAGCTTATGTCGCAAAGTTGATTGCAAGATGGGCCAATGTGACAGCGCGTGATGTTAGCTACGCTGGTAAAAAAGATCGCCACGCTATCACTCGTCAACATTTCAGTGTTCAAATTCCCGGTAAGCAATCCCCAGATTTAGCCCTGCTTGAGTCAGAGCAATTAACCGTATTATCGGCCAAAAGGCACAGTAAAAAATTGCGTACTGGGGCCCTTAAAGGAAACAGATTTGAGCTGTTTATTCAGGGATTAACGTTAGACAGTGATTTGACTGACCGCTTAGAGCGCATCAAAGTATCAGGTGTACCTAATTATTTTGGTGAGCAACGATTTGGCTTTGATGGTGAAAATATTGATCGAGCACGTGCTTTATTTGGTGGCGAGAAAGTTAAAAACCGTGATTTAAGATCGATTTACCTATCCTCAGCTCGATCATTGTTATTTAACAACGTGGTTAGTGAGCGATTGCAGCAAAAGCTTGATGATAAAATTCTCAGTGGTGATGCCTTTATTTTAAATGGCTCTAAAGCGGCCTTCACACCGCCAGTCATTGATGATGTAATTCGTGAGCGTTTTGCAGCCAAAGATATTATTCTAAGTGCGCCGCTGTGGGGCAATACAAAAAATGCCATGGTTGACGACGCACTAGCGTTTGAATCTTTGATCATAGAACAAGATGCCGACCTTGCACGCGGCTTAGAAAACTTTGGATTAAAACACGAACGCCGTGCGTTATTTGTTTATCCGGGGGAGTTAACGTGGAAATCACAGGACGATGGCGTTGCATTATCTTTCTCATTACCAGCGGGTAGTTATGCGACGAGTGTGTTGAGAGAGTTAGCGATTATTGAAGATGCATCAACAAAGCAAGCCTAGGGATATAAATGAATATTTTAATAAGTAATGACGATGGTGTTCATGCACCAGGCATTCAAGCATTGTTTGATGCATTAAAAGAAAGTATGGATAAAATTACTGTCGTAGCGCCGGATCGTAATTGCAGCGCCGCTAGCAGTTCATTAACACTGCAAAACCCATTACGAACAACAACCATGGATAATGGATTTATAGCGGTTAATGGCACGCCCACAGATTGCGTGCATTTAGCCATTAATATGTTGTTTGAGGATGACCCACAATTAGTCGTCACTGGTATAAATGCCGGGGCGAATTTAGGCGATGATGTTATCTATTCAGGTACCGTAGCAGCGGCGATGGAAGGACGCTACATGGGCTTGCCATCGGTTGCTTTGTCATTGGCCGGTAGTGAACTTATTCACTATGAAACCGCTGGTGTTTATGCGGCTAAAATTGTTAGCCATCTTAGAGATTGCCCATTACCTGCTAACCAAATTTTAAATGTGAATGTGCCTGATTTACCGCTTAATGAAATTAAAGGCATTAAAGTGACACGCCTTGGCGCTCGTCACCGGGCTACATCAATGATTAAAACGCAAGATCCCGGTGGACGAGATATTTATTGGGTTGGCCCGTTAGCTAAAGCGGATGATGCTGGTGAAGGGACTGATTTTCATGCGATAGCCAATGGTTATGTCTCTATTACGCCTATTACGGTGGATTTAACGGCGCATCACCGCATCGAAAAGCTAAATCAATGGGCACAATTGCTATGAGCAACGTGCTAAAAACAACATCACTGCATGGTCAAAGACTTGCACAGCGATTAATGGGTGAAGGCATCACGGATAAAAATGTGCTCGCTGCCATCGCTGCCACACCGCGACAATTGTTTATTGATCAAGCCTTAGAATATAAAGCCTATGAGAATACGGCGTTGCCTATTGGTCATGGTCAAACAATATCCCAGCCTTATATTGTGGCAAAAATGACGCAGTTGTTGCTGGCTAATGGACCGTTAAATAACGTGTTAGAAATTGGCACTGGTTCAGGTTATCAGTGTGCCATTTTGGCGCAGCTTGTAGAAAAAGTTTATACGGTTGAACGTATTAAAGCATTGCAGCGTCAAGCCAAACGGCGTTTACGATTAATTGATTTACATAATATAGCCATGAAACATGGCGATGGTTGGCAAGGATGGGCATCAAAAGGCCCCTTTGACGCTATCATAGTGACTGCAGCACCTAATGAAATACCAGTGGAACTGTTGCAACAATTGGTTGATGGTGGCCGAGTTATTATACCCGTAGGCGGTGAAACTCAAACATTGATGATTATTACCCGTGAAGGTGAACGATTTACACAACAGAAAGTCGAAGCCGTTAAATTTGTACCTTTATTAGCTGGAGAGCTTAGTTGAAAATTTTTAGTGCGATGTATGAATGGACTATGAAAGCCGCAAGGCACAAACATTCAAGTTATTATTTAAGTTTTATGAGTTTTGCTGAGTCTGTATTTTTCCCCATACCAGTGGACGTGATGTTAGCCCCTATGTCTTTAGCTCGGCCTAAGTCGGCGTGGCGTTATGCCATGTTAGCCACGGTCTTTTCAGTCATTGGCGGCGCGGTTGGTTATTATTTAGGATATGCTTTATATGACTCCGTTGTTCAACCTATTATAGAATCGGTTGGTTATCAGGATAAATTAGTAACGGCTGAATCGTGGTTTAGTGAATATGGAATTTGGGTCATCTTTATTGCAAGCTTTACACCTATTCCTTACAAGGTATTTACGATTACAGCTGGTGTAATGAGTATGGTTTTTTTGCCGTTCTTAATTGTGTCATTAATCGGTCGTGGCATGCGATTCTTCTTAGTGGCAGGATTAATGCGATGGGGCGGTGAAGCGATGGAGGATAAGTTAAAAATATATATTGATCGCATTGGTTGGACTGTTGTTATTCTTATTGTTATCGCTTTAATTGCTGTAAAATTATAAGACGATGAACAGGGCTATGTTGACCTTAAAATCCTTCTTAACCATTGTTATCGTATTAACAATGGTTAGTTGTGCATCATCAACAGGTCCAGCGCCGGTTTCATCAATATCAAAATCTTCTATTAAATACCCCAAAAAATTAACAGGACAAAAATATAAAGTTAAAAAAGGCGACACACTCTATTCTGTAGCCTTTTCAGCGGGGTTAACCGCTAATGAATTATCTAAAATCAATAAGATACCACCACCCTATATAATCCATCCAGGAAAATGGTTATCGCTGGTTAATAAAAAACCACCTATTAAAATAGTCAAAAAAACTCAAGTGTCAAAAAAATGGCATAAAAAACTTGATCCAAAAAAAGAACCCAGTTATTCTAAAAATGTAATTAAGCCAAAACGTTCTACTAAGAAACAAAAGAAAATAAAAAAAGTGACTCCTTCTGTTTCGAAGCAAGGTAATTACGCTAAAAAGATCTCAAAATGGATTTGGCCAGCGAAAGGGCGTGTAGTATCGGCATACTCTGCAACAAAGCAGGGAAATAAAGGGATAGATATAGCTGGGGTAAAAGGAAGTAATATTATTGCTTCTGCTGCTGGTAAAGTAGTTTATGCAGGCAATGCGCTACGAGGTTATGGTAACTTGATTATTATCAAGCATAACGACAAATATTTAAGCGCATATGCACATAATAAAACCATTTTTGTTAAGGAAAAACAACGAATCAAACAAGGGCAGTTAATTGCCCAAATGGGGAGTAGCGAATCAGATCGCATTCTACTTCATTTCGAGATTCGTTTCCGCGGCAAATCAGTCAATCCAACCCATTATCTTCCTAAGCGATAAAGCGATTAATTGCATGTTTTTCAATGAGCTTTCATTGTTAATTATCAGGGAGAATATTATGGGACGCAAAACAACTACGACTACTACAGCTCAGACTGTTGAAACTGAAAGATCACTTAACTTAGACGCGACACAATTATATCTAAGTGAAATCGGGTTCTCTCCACTTTTAACGGCTGAGGAAGAAGTTTATTACTCCCGTTTATCTCTACGTGGTGATGCTGCTGCACGTCGTCGTATGATTGAAAGTAATTTGCGATTGGTTGTAAAAATATCACGTCGTTACCTCAACCGCGGGCTGGCATTGTTAGATCTGGTTGAAGAAGGTAATTTAGGGTTGATCAGAGCGGTTGAGAAATTTGACCCTGAACGCGGGTTCAGATTCTCTACTTATGCCACTTGGTGGATTCGTCAAACAATAGAACGTGCCATCATGAATCAAACCCGTACTATTCGCCTACCTATTCATGTGGTTAAAGAGCTTAATATCTATTTAAGAACAGCGCGCGAATTAGCGCAAGAGTTAGACCACGAACCAACGGCTGAAGATATTGCTGTTAAGTTAGATAAACCCATTTCTGATGTCAGTAAAATGCTTAAACTCAATGAAAAAGTGACATCAGTAGATTCTCCTATTAGCGGTGCTAATGAAAAAGGGTTGTTAGATATCGTGTCTGCCGGGGATCATTATTCACCAGAGCCAACGGCCATGAAGCAAGATATTAATAACAACTTAGTGCGCTGGTTAAATGAATTAAATACCAAGCAACGTGAAGTTTTAGCACGTCGATTCGGTTTATTAGGGTATGAACCATCAACACTAGAAGTGGTTGGTCGTGAAATTGGTTTAACACGTGAACGTGTTCGTCAAATTCAAGTCGAAGCGCTAAAGCGGATGCAAACTATCTTGAAAAATCAAGGATTGTCGATTGAAACGTTGTTTCCTGCTGGAACATAATCAATCGATAGAATAAATGAAAAAGCCAGTGCTTAATCAATCACTGGCTTTTTTATGCCCATCTTAAGCTATTACCTTACTTGAGCCTTTAAGGCATAAAGCATGTTTAATGCATCTTTTGGAGAGAGCTCATCAGGGTTTAGCTCCTTGATAGAGGCAATCAATTGTTCATTCTTATCATCTTCAACAATAGTGGGCATTGCCATAGATACCTCATTTGTATGACTTCCTAATAGTTCTAATTCCGTCAATTTAGCTTTGGCTATTTGCGTGACTACTTTGGGGATCCCGGCCAATTGAGCTACTTGAATACCATAACTTTTATTAGCGGCGCCATCTGCCACATGATGTAAAAATGCAATAGACTCTTCGTGCTCTATCGCATCTAAATGAACATTACTCACTTGAGGTAAATGTTCAGATAACTGAGTCAGTTCAAAATAGTGAGTAGCAAATAACGTCAGCGATTGTGATTTTGTCGCTAAATAATGCGCACAAGCCCACGCGAGTGATAAACCATCAAAGGTGCTGGTGCCACGGCCGATTTCATCCATTAACACTAAGCTATGCTGCGTTGCATTATGAAGAATATTAGCTGTTTCAGTCATTTCAACCATGAACGTTGATCGCCCACTGGCTAAATCATCGGAAGCACCAATACGGGTAAATATTCGGTCAATGTTACCAATGTGCGCGCTTTTAGCCGGTACGAAACAGCCAATGTGCGCCATCAAACAAATAAGTGCCGTTTGTCTCATGTAAGTCGATTTACCACCCATGTTTGGACCTGTTATCACTAACATCTGTCGATCTTCAGATAGTTTAACGGGGTTAGCAATAAATGGTGCATCCATGACTTGTTCAACCACAGGATGACGTGATTCACTTAGCTCAATACCTATGCCCTGATGAAAGCTCGGGCGAGCGTAATTAAAGTCAGTGGATCGCTGTGCAAAGGTGCTTAATACATCGAGTTGAGATAAGGCGCTAGAGCTATTTTGTAATGAAGCCAGTAGGGGTAACAACTGGTCAAATAATTGTTCATACAACAACTTTTCTAATGCTAAAGCTTTGCCTTGGCTGCTTAATACTTTGTCTTCATGCTCTTTAAGCTCAGGAATAATGAAACGTTCATTATTTTTAAGGGTTTGGCGCCTCACATAATGCAGTGGTGCTTGTTCTGCTTGAGATTTACTAATCTCAATGTAATAACCATGAACACGGTTATAGCCCACTTTAAGTGATGATAATCCGGTGGTTTCGCGCTCACGGATCTCTAATTGTTCAAGATAATCTGTAGCCCCTTTACTTAAAGCGCGCCATTCATCGAGCTCTTGATTAAACCCTGGCGCAATTACGCCGCCATCTCTAATTAATGAGGGTGGGTTTTCAACAACCGAATGGCACAATAAATCGTGAAGCTGTGGAAACTCTTTAATTTCTTTAGCAAGCTGGTTAAGACGCTCACATTGATTGTTTTCAGTTAAAAGCTTTTGAACAACGGGTAATAAAGACAGTGCTTGTCTAAGTTTTGAAAAGTCTCTAGGCCGAGCAGAGCGTAGGGCTATTCGCCCTAAAACACGCTCAATATCGCCCACTTGTTTTAAAGTGTCATTAATTGATTCGATGTTTTGCTGTTCAATAAGCGAATCGATAGCGCTGTGACGTTGGCCAATTAAAAACTGATCTCGTGACGGTTGATGAATCCAGCGCTGCAGCAAACGAGAACCCATTGCCGTGGCTGTTTTGTCTAATACCGACATCAATGTGTTGTCATAACCGCCACTAATGTTTTGTGTCAGCTCTAAATTACGACGAGTAGCGGCATCTAAAATGATACAACTATTTTGATTGGTGAGTTTTATTTGTCTAATCTGCGGCAAAGAAACACGCTGTGTATCGTTAACGTATTGCATCAAACAACCAGCGGCAATTAAAGCAATGTTTGCTTTTTCAACGCCAAACCCGTTAAGGCTGTCGGTTTTGAACTGTCGGTTTAATAATTCTTGTGCGGTGTCTAAATCAAAGTCCCAAGGCGGACAAGCCCGCAAGCCTTTACGTTGCCCTAACAGTTCGACATTATCCCACTGCTCAATATGTAATATTTCGGCAGGATTTGTTCTATGTAATTCAGACTCAAACTGTTCAGTAGTCGTCAGTTCACTAATATTAAATTCGCCACTGGCAATATCTAAAGTAGCAAAACCAAACAACGAGTTTTGTTCAAACACACTGGCAATTATATTATCTTTACGATCACCTAATAAGGCTTCATCGGTAATGGTGCCAGGCGTAACAATGCGAACAACCTGACGTTCCACTGGACCTTTACTCGTGGCTGGGTCGCCAATTTGTTCACATATAGCAACACTTTCACCCATATTAACTAACTTCAACAGATAGTTATCAGCACTATGATAGGGGATACCCGCCATAGGAATAGCATTGCCGCCTGTTTTACCACGTGCGGTTAATGTAATGCCCAACAGCTCTGATGCTTTTTTAGCATCACCATAAAAGAGCTCATAAAAATCGCCCATGCGATAAAATACTAAGGTATCTGCATGCTCACTTTTGATTTTTAGATACTGCTGCATCATTGGTGTATGCGAAGACATTGTTTCTGGCGTTAAAATAGGTGTGATCATAAAAATAATAGAATCTTTAAAATAAAAATACGGGTCAAGGATACTTGATTGTTGTTAAAACAAAAAGGGAATTGAGCCAATAATGCCGCCTGATAGGCTTTATAAAAATAATTCAAAAAGTACTTGATACTGTATGACCATACAGTATACTTATTTCCATTAACTGAGTAACAGAATTTTCTAACGGAGCATGTAATGGACGCCAACAAAACAAAAGCACTTGAAGCCGCCTTAGGTCAGATTGAAAAACAATTTGGTAAAGGTTCTATTATGCGTTTAGGTGATGCTAAAGCATTGGATATTGAATCAGTATCTACGGGTTCATTAGGACTTGATATTGCATTAGGCATAGGCGGTTTACCGATGGGACGTGTCGTTGAGATATACGGTCCAGAATCATCAGGTAAAACAACAATGACACTGCAAGTTATTGCTGAAGCTCAGAAGAAAGGTAAAGTTTGTGCATTCGTTGATGCTGAGCATGCACTTGACCCTATCTACGCTGTTAAGCTTGGTGTTGATATCAATTCATTACTTGTTTCTCAACCAGATACTGGTGAGCAAGCACTTGAAATTGTTGATATGTTGACTCGTTCTGGTGCCGTTGATGTCATCGTTATCGATTCTGTAGCGGCGTTAACGCCTAAAGCAGAAATTGAAGGTGACATGGGTGATTCACACATGGGCTTGCAAGCTCGTTTGATGTCACAAGCACTACGTAAGTTAACAGGTAACATTAAACGTTCTAATACTTTGGTTATCTTCATTAACCAAATTCGTATGAAAATTGGTGTAATGTTTGGTAACCCTGAAACAACTACCGGTGGTAATGCACTGAAGTTTTATGCTTCTGTTCGTTTAGATATTCGCCGAATTGGCGCTGTTAAAAACGGCGACGAAATTGTTGGTAATGAAACACGCGTTAAAGTAGTTAAAAATAAGGTTTCACCGCCGTTCAAGCAAGCTGAGTTCCAAATCCTATACGGTGAAGGCACGTCTAAATATGGCGAGCTAATCGACTGGGGTGTTAAAGAGAAGTTAGTTGAGAAAGCGGGCGCTTGGTACAGCTATAAAGGCAGCAAAATTGGCCAAGGTAAAGCAAATAGCATTAAGTTTTTGAAAGAAAATCCTGCTATCTCTGATGAGATTGAAACTTTGTTACGTGATGCTTTATTAATTAAGCCAACAGATACGCCTGATGTAGAACCATTAGCTGAAGAAAAAGAGTAATTTAAACACCTCACCAGCTTTCTCTGGTGATGTTGAGGTAACAGTCGCTCGGCTGTTACCTTTCTATTTTCAATATACCAGTCAATCAACCGTAACATTCCTGTACATGATTAGTTTTTAAAAAGAGAGAACTAATTCGTACAAGAAAAGTTAGCTAAAAACATTTAACCGTCACAACTCAATCTCATCTCTCCAAAAAAATCATAAAATATGACGCTTATCACTAGCTCAATCTAGTGATGTAACCGTATAATGTGCGATATTTTTATTTTAGTGAAGCAGTTCAGGAACTCATTATGCATATGACAACAGCAGAAATTAGAAACGCATTTTTGGCGTATTACCAACAAAAACAACATACGATTGTTGATAGTAGTTCATTAATTCCAGGAAACGATGCAACGTTGTTATTTACCAATGCAGGTATGGTTCCGTTTAAAGACGTTTTCATTGGTAGTGACAAACGTGATTATAACCGTGCAACGTCTTCACAGCGCTGTGTTCGTGCTGGTGGTAAACATAACGATCTTGAAAACGTTGGTTATACAGCGCGTCATCATACTTTCTTTGAGATGTTGGGAAATTTTAGCTTCGGTGATTACTTCAAGAAAGAAGCGATTACATTTGCTTGGGACTTTTTAACGAAAGAATTAAAGCTACCTAAAGAAAAACTTTGGATCACTGTATTTGAAGATGATCGTGAAGCTGAAGATATTTGGATAAAAGAAATTGGCGCAGATCCAGCCCGATTATCACGTATTGGTGCGAAAGATAATTTCTGGTCGATGGGTGATACCGGTCCTTGTGGACCATGTACTGAGATATTTTTTGACCATGGCGAAGATGTTCCTGGTGGGCCTCCTGGCACTCCGGAAGAAGATGGCGATCGTTATATTGAGATCTGGAATCTTGTATTCATGCAATTTAACCGTCAAAGCAACGGGACAATGGAAGATCTTCCTAAGCCTTCAGTTGATACTGGTATGGGCTTAGAGCGTATTGCGGCCATCATGCAGGGTGTTCATTCAAATTACGAAATCGATATTTTCCAAGGTTTAATCAACGCCGCCGCTAAAATTATTGGCACGTCGGACATTAATAACAAATCGTTACGTGTTATCGCCGATCATATTCGTTCATGTTCATTCTTGATTGCAGATGGTGTTATGCCATCGAATGAAGGTCGTGGTTATGTATTAAGACGCATAATCCGCAGAGCCGTTCGTCATGGTAATAGCATGGGCGCGACGGGTGCATTCTTTTATCATCTATTGGACGAGTTAATCGTTCAGATGGGTGAGGCATACCCTCAGCTTGAAAAGAATAAAGCAATCATTGTTAAATTATTAAAAGCAGAAGAAGAGCAGTTTGCACGTACTCTTGATCGCGGCTTAATGATTCTTGATGAAGCATTAAAAGCACAAACTGGATCTATTATTGATGGTGAAGTCGTCTTTAAATTGTATGATACCTATGGCTTCCCAGCTGATTTAACAGCTGATATTGCGCGTGAACGTAATCTTGAAATTGATCAACAAGGTTTCGAAGATGCGATGGCCAAACAGCGTAAACGTGCACAAAACGCGAGTAATTTTGATGTTGATTATAACGAACAAATCAAACTCGCCAGTGCCACTGAATTTTTAGGCTATAGCGAAAACAGTAACGACTCAATCATTAACACTTTGATTGTTGATGGCGAAGAATGTGATGTTGCCACACAAGATAAAAAAGCTATCGTGGTTTTAAACGAATCAGCATTTTATGCAGAGTCAGGCGGCCAAACAGGTGATACGGGTACTATTACAACCAAAGACGGTATTTTCAGTGTTGAAGACACTATTAAAATTGGTCAAGCTTTTGGTCATCGTGGCGTTGTTGTTTCAGGAACTATTGCTGTTAATGCTGCCGCTAAGGCTGAAATTAACGAAGCACGTCGAAATGACATTTCGTTAAATCATTCAGTTACTCATATCTTACATGCCATTTTACGCAGAGAACTCGGTGATCATGTTACTCAAAAAGGTTCGTTAGTCGAAGCTGACAAGATGCGTTTTGATTTCTCGCATTTTGAAGCCGTCACCAAAGAACAAATCGCAGAAGTAGAGCGTATGGTTAACGATCATATCCGTGTTAATGCGCCAGTAGTTACACGTGAAATGGGATTAGAAGCCGCAAAAGACGCTGGCGCCATGGCATTGTTTGGCGAGAAATATGACAGTGATGTACGCGTTGTTAGCATGGGTGAATTATCGGTTGAGCTTTGTGGTGGTACACACGTTCGCAATACTGGTGATATTGGTTTATTCAAAATTATGTCTGAAGCTGGTATTGCTGCAGGCGTAAGACGTATTGAAGCCGTTACAGGCCGTTATGCAGTTGAAGAAATTCAAAAGCAAGAATCTAAACTTGCTGCAACAGCTAACCTATTAAAAGCAGACAGCAGTAACCTAGTTGATAAGGCGCAAGCCCTAGTTGACAAAAACAAACAGCTAGATAAATTGGTTAATGAACTCAAAGCACAAATTGCTAGTCAGCAAGGTGCAGGCTTAATGGACAAGGTTGTTGAAATAAACGGTCATAAAGTATTGGTTGCACAACTTGACGGTGTCGATGCCAAAACCTTACGTGGTTCTGTCGATGAATTAAAAAACAAACTAACTAGCGGTATTGTTGTTGCTGGTGTTACTGATGGCGATAAAGTCAGTTTGGTTGTTGGCGTGACAAAAGATCTAACTGGTAAAGTTAAAGCTGGTGAACTCGTAAATATGGTTGCTATGCAAGTTGGCGGTAAGGGCGGCGGACGTCCTGACATGGCAATGGCTGGTGGTTCTGATGCTGCTGCATTACCTGCTGCATTAGCAAGTGTTAATGATTGGTTAGCTAACAAGCTTTAACTCAATCTAAGTACTACAAAAAGCGTCGATATTTATCGGCGCTTTTTTTATGACTAGCATTAATGGGATCGAGGAACTGTTTCCATTCATTGATTACGGTTATAACTCTCTAACGCAGTGTGACTCGCTTTTCTTCCCCCGCCCTTACTCCTTTCTAATTTTGACGTTAATAGGTCACAATGCGGCTGTGTGAGCTAGATTAACTGCTTCAAACTCTATGTTGTAATGCTTATTGTGATGAAGCGTTAAATGTTACTACAAAGTTAAAGTTGTTAAAAATAAGATGATTTATAACTTGATGATTAATCGCTGATAATGTTATTAATAGAACCTGATGAACTTTTTGACAGCATGCAGAGTCTACTTTTTACAGCTATGTTGTATTTTTTATTATAATTGTTCGAAAATAGAGCTGTTTATCATTATTTTTTAATTTTATTTGAAATAATTCCCATGAATTTTCAATCTAGATATATAATTGAAATAGGTGATTTATTAGTAATCACTAAATTTTTAATCCGGGGTCAATCGGAATTCTATTACAGGAGTGATATATGTTAATTTTAACGCGCCGTGTTGGTGAAACTTTAATGGTTGGTGACGAAGTTACAGTTACCGTATTAGGTGTTAAGGGTAATCAAGTACGCATCGGTGTTAACGCACCAAAAGAAGTTGCTGTTCATCGTGAAGAAATCTATCAACGAATTCAGCAAGAAAAAGCATCAGAAGACGCCGCCGAGTAGTCAATGATGAATATGGAAGCTTAATGCTTCCATTTTTTTTGCCTAAAACATTACTTTCTACACGAATTATATTTAAATTTCCTCCTCAATAATCATCATTTAGTTAAAATTGATCGCATTCGTCGTTTAAACTCCATCAAAATCGTGTTTTATATCGCTTTCCTTTCCAGATATTGTGTTTTAAGTGCTTTTTCTGTGGCCGTTCTATTAATTAACAACTAATGATGGGGCACAAACTAACTAGGCTGTACATATCGTTTACCTATTTATACAAAGAAATAAGCTAATATTTACTCATCTCGCTCCTTTATTGAACCACTTGGTTAAAAACGCTGCACTCAGCTATATTTATAATAAAAAATGTTTGACTTATTTTCGCTACACCGTATTATACGCCGCATACCGGAGAGGTGGCCGAGTGGCCGAAGGCGCTCCCCTGCTAAGGGAGTATGGGCTTTAAATCCCATCGAGGGTTCGAATCCCTCCTTCTCCGCCATTTATTATTATTTAATAAATAGCAAAGTAAAATGCGCATGTAGCTCAGCTGGATAGAGTACCTGGCTACGAACCAGGCGGTCGGAGGTTCGACTCCTTCCATGCGCGCCACTTTACTATTGTTACTTAACTTAAATGGGACGATATATAATTCGTTGTTAGAAATAAGATGTGCGCATGTAGCTCAGCTGGATAGAGTACCTGGCTACGAACCAGGCGGTCGGAGGTTCGACTCCTTCCATGCGCGCCACTCTTACTTTGAATTTGTTGCGCGCATGTAGCTCAGCTGGATAGAGTACCTGGCTACGAACCAGGCGGTCGGAGGTTCGACTCCTTCCATGCGCGCCATATTTTTTCTCTTCTTGCAAAATCCAAAAATCCAAAAATCCAAAAATCCAAAAATCCAAAAATCCAAAAATCCAAAAATCCAAAAATCCAAAAATCCAAAAATCCAAAAATCCAAAAATCCAAAAATCCAAAAATCCAAAAATCCAAAAATCAAAAATCAAAAATCAAAAATCCAAACATGCTATAGCTATAATTTAACAATCTTTCTATGATTATATAATGAAGACTTAATGTGATTAGTGAAGATCAATATAGTTTCAGGTGACGATTGATAACTGTGCTTAATCCTAGTTCTAATACCATTAGAAGGTTTCTAGCTGAGTGCATACTTTTCATCAATATAAGTTTAGCATTGGCCTGAACGGTATAAGTTTCACTATTCACAGCACCAAATCTATTATGATGTATTCCACAGCTAGGCTAAAACTGCGTATTCAATCAATGCCTTTAAATTAATACACCTAAGATTAATTAAAATATAGTCATTTTATTTTTCTCATCGCCAACAACCCTGTGATCCACACTTATGTGTGGAACACATTTCGGCATCATCAGTTCTAATAATTGGAAGTGGATTGAGCAACAATTAATTTTACAGCGCTCATATTCGTATTTAATTGTCTAAATAACGAAATAATCTACCTTTTTCGATTTATTTATATAGGTTATAAAAAACTATAGTTGACGTGGAGGTAAACTTTTTAATGACGTTAATACCTTTAAATCACACGCTATCTCTCTATATTTCTAAAAACTTTAAGATTACTATCTAGTTGATATTAAGTTTCTTATGTTGATTTTCTAACACACTGTATAAAATATTACGCCTTATTAAACTCATATAGTTTACCTCTACGTCAACTTTGGTTGTTATTTTTTTGCTGTATTTAATGATCACTGAATTTAAGTGGGAATTAATCTATCTAACTGATATTTATCATTAATTAGTGCTTTTTTGGTTGGTAAAGTTGTCAGACCAATTTGATTTGCATATCCTTGGTTGCACAGGTATAAATGTGTCATCTAGGTACGTGTTTAGTAACGTAAATGTTAAATCATGTTGTTTTACGCAAGAAAGTGAATATTAATTCAAATAAAACGCTTGAGTTGTTTTGTAGATGCATTAAAATTCAATCAAGTGTTTTAATTATTGTAGGGTGATTAATTAGTTATGGATATTGCACAAGCGTTAGCAACAGCAGCCAACATTATGCTTTTGGGCATGGTATGTGTGTTCGTCTTTTTAGGGTTATTGGTTCTCGCCATAAAACTACTTGAGAAGATCGCGCGTGAGGACACGCCACCAGTCGATAATTCTATGGCCCAATCTACTCCACACATTGATAATAATGTAATAGCGGCTATTTCGGCTGCGGTTCATCAATATCGCCGATCAAAATCAAACGATTAGTTACACATCGAGAAATAGGAATTGTTATGTCTAAACCACTCGCTTTAACCGATGTCGTATTACGCGACGCCCATCAATCTTTATTAGCCACACGTTTTCGTTTAGAAGACATGTTACCCATTGCCGATAAGCTCGACAAAGTGGGTTTTTGGTCGTTAGAGACATGGGGCGGTGCTACGTTTGATTCATGTATTCGTTATTTAGGCGAAGATCCTTGGCACCGTATCCGTACGTTAAAAGCCGCGATGCCTAATACACCGCAACAAATGCTACTGCGTGGTCAAAATTTATTAGGTTATCGCCATTACGCCGATGACGTTGTCACTAAATTCGTTGAGCGTGCACATGATAGCGGTGTCGACGTGTTCCGTATCTTTGATGCCATGAACGATGTCCGTAATTTAGAAACGGCGGTTAAGTCTGTTGTTCGCGTTGGCGGACATGCTCAGGGCACCATTTCTTACACAATCAGTCCTGTTCATAATTTAACGACGTGGCTTGATATGGCTAAACGTCTAGAAGATATGGGGGCTAACTCCATTTGTATTAAGGACATGGCTGGTTTGCTAAGACCGTTTGAAGCCTTTGAATTAATCACCAGTTTAAAAAATACAGTTGATTTACCTATTGCTATGCATTGTCATGCGACAACGGGGTTATCGACAGCAACGTACCAAAAGGCAATTGAAGCCGGTATAGACGTGTTGGATACGGCTTGTTCGTCAATGAGTTCTACTTACGGTCATACAGCCACCGAAACTGTTGTTGCGATGACACAAGGCTCTGAATTTGATACTGGGTTAGATCTCGTATTGCTTGAAGAAATTGCCGCTTACTTTAGGGATGTTCGTAAGAAATATGCGAAATTTGAAGGCAGTTTACGCGGTGTTGATGGTCGTATTTTATTAGCACAAGTGCCAGGCGGCATGCTCACTAACATGGAAAGCCAATTAAAAGAGCAGGGCGCTGGCGATAGAATGGATGAAGTACTGTTAGAAATACCTAAAGTGCGTGAAGACCTAGGCTTTATTCCATTGGTTACTCCAACATCACAAATTGTTGGTACTCAGGCCGTGTTAAATGTTTTAACGGGTGAGCGTTATAAAACCATTACTAAAGAAACGGCCGGTGTCCTAAAAGGCGAATACGGCCTAACTGCTGCACCTAAAAATGCCGAGCTGCAAGCAAGAGTATTAGACGGAGCAGAGGAAATTACCTGTCGTCCAGCTGATTTGATTGATGATGAATTTGAAACCTTATCAGTGCAGTTACAAGCTATTGCTAAAGAGAAAAATATTAAGCTCAGTGAAAACGTCGAAGACGATGTTCTAACCTACGCATTATTTCCTCAAATAGGCCTTAAATTTCTTGAAAATCGTAATAACCCAGATGCGTTTGAATTGCACCCTGGCGAAGAAACTGTAGCAGAAGTTGCTCCTGCAATTGCTCCAGTTGTGAATTCTGGTGGCACAGAGTCATATAGCGTGCGCGTGAATGGACAAGTCTATCAAGTTGATGTTGCCGCTGGCGGCGAGATTAGTGACATAGCGCCAATGGCTGCGCCGCAAAACGCTGCACCAGCTGCTGTCGCTGCGCCAAGCGGCGGTGAACCATTATTAGCCCCGCTTGCGGGTAATATTTTTAAAGTATTAGTGACGCCAGGCCAACAAGTGGTGGCAGGTGAAGTTGTGATTATTCTTGAAGCCATGAAAATGGAAACCGAAATTCGTGCGGTTAACGGCGGAACAATCGGACAAGTTAGCACCAAAGAAGGCGATTCTGTCGCTGTTGGTCAAACACTACTTACTATTGGTTAATACAAAGTTTAGGGGTACTAATGGAAGGTTTAATGAAACTTTGGGCAGACACGGGATTAGCTAATTTCGTGCCTGGCCAAATAGTGATGATGTTAGTGGGAGCGCTCCTACTTTATTTGGCAATATCAAAAGGCTATGAGCCACTGTTATTACTACCTATCGGTTTTGGTGCTGTGCTGGCTAATATACCCGAGGCTGGTTTTACACAAGAAGGTGGTTTACTTTGGTATATCTATCATATTGGTATTGAAACCGGTGTTTTCCCGCTGTTGATCTTTATGGGCGTAGGCGCAATGACAGATTTTGGGGCGTTAATCGCCAACCCTAAAATGTTGTTTTTAGGGGCGTCAGCGCAGTTCGGCATATTTGCGACATTGTTTGGTGCTATTGCTTTAAATTTTGTGCCAGGCTTTGAATTTAGTCTTGCTGATGCGTCGGCCATCGCGATTATTGGTGGTGCCGATGGCCCAACCGCAATATTTTTAGCCTCACGACTCGCCCCTGATTTATTAGGCGCAATAGCGGTTGCTGCATATTCATATATGGCGTTGGTGCCAATTATCCAGCCGCCTATTATGAAAGCATTAACGACTAAAAAAGAGCGTGCGATTGTGATGGAGCAATTACGCCCGGTATCTAAGAAAGAAAAAGTGTTGTTTCCATTGGCTGTTCTGTTCTTAACCATTTTATTCTTGCCAGCAGCAACACCGCTAGTAGGCATGTTTTGTTTAGGTAACTTGATGCGTGAATCTGGCGTTGTTGATCGTTTGAGCAGTACGGCGCAAAATGAACTGATCAACATTGTGACCATTTTTCTTGGCCTTGCAGTTGGTTCTAAATTGTCAGCTGAAAAATTCTTAACCGTTGAAACTATTGGTATTCTATTACTTGGGGCCGTGGCCTTTAGTATTGGTACGGCCTCGGGCGTATTAATGGCAAAATTGATGGGTAAATTTTCTAAGTCACCTATCAACCCACTCGTTGGTGCTGCTGGTGTATCTGCTGTGCCAATGGCGGCGCGTGTTGCTAATAAGGTTGGACTTGAAGCTAATCCGCATAACTTTCTGTTAATGCATGCTATGGGTCCCAATGTGGCGGGCGTATTAGGCTCAGCTGTAGCGGCGGGTATCTTGTTGGCTATCGTTGGTGGTTAACCTGTACTCTAAATAACAGGCAATAAAAAGGCTTCAATATTGAAGCCTTTTTTTATGGTCTGAATTTTAAAACGTTATTTTTCTAGTTCGATATAGTGAGTTTTTACATCACTAAATACGCCCGTTGTTTGAAAGCGTGTTCCTGTCGTAAATGCCTTAATATAATCGTCATAACTTTGGGTACTGTCGCTACTAAACAGCTCAATTTTTAGATTTTTAATTGTGTTGATATCACGTTTTATATAGCTAAAACCAGTTAATGAGTCGCTTGTAGGTAAAGAACCGACACTTGGCCCATAGACATGCCATACAGCAGGAAGAACTACGTTAGTATCTATTTTTGTCGCGTTAACAGTGGTTGTTAAATGAATAGCTGGGTAGTTTTCAACATCACTATAATCATATTCACCTGTTGGTTTTACTTCAGAAAATAGATCTGTATCAACGGGCGGTTTGATTAACGCTGGTGTTAGCTCAATGGTATCTTCGTACTGGTTACTAAACCTTGTATGCTCACTCTTTAAAATGACTTTGCCGACCAATGAAATGGACTCTTGATGCGTATTGGTTGCTCGGCCGTAATAGGCTGATTGGTCACTAAATTCATGATTATCAAATATCACGGCTTCTTGCTCATTCTTACCTGTAACATTGATAAAATGAAGCTTGTTACTTAATAATTGAGCCGTTGTTAATGTTTGATATTTTGTATGATCTACGGCTAATGGAATACTTATGGCATTGGTGTTTAACGACCAGTTAATAGTTGGTGTAGCATCAAAGTTATTACTAAAACCAGAGAAAGCCGTTAGTTGGCCTTGGCTATTTAAGCCTGAGACCATAAATGACTCCTGTGGCCATTCTTGTGTTTTTACGCGGCATACTTCGACATTATTAAAACGTGCGCTGCTGTTACTTGTTTTTTGGCTGGCTGTGAAACTTGCTGAACTTTGAGTTGATACCAGTGAGTCAACAAGTGAATAGGACAAATCAAGACTTTGCACATTACATTCACAGCTTGTGTTATCGGCTAATTCTGAATTGTCGAACGTAATAATAGCTTGGCTTGCACTTTTAACACCGATGTATGAATGTAATTGAACACCCGACACTACATTGCCACTAAGATCTTCTTTAGCGATGGTGTAATTGATTGTTTGATCTGTGGTTGTTAGTGTCACTTGCCCGTTAGCATCTGTTTTATGCGCGCTCACAAGTGCCCATTGTGCATCTTGTAAAAAGAAGTCTACATTGGCTACTGGTTGTTCAACACCACACTTATTGACTACTTTAGCTGAAATGGTGAAATTATAAGTGGGGGCTGGCGTAAGTTTTTTATCAGAACCTCCACCTGAGCCACCACATGCCACTAATAATGATGAGAGAGTGACGGCGACAGCTGTCTTTTGGAAATGAGTCATAATGTCCCTTTATGGGGTTAAATAGTAAGGCGTTTTGAAAGGTTAGGGGGTTGTTAGCCATAACATGAGTGTGAGGTATGCACCAATCACACCGCCAACGCCGAGGATTAAAATAAATCCTTGTTTACCTTGTTTGAGTTTCCAGCCACGATGATTGAGGTAAAGTCCCCATAGCAGGCAGAGAATTAATGGTAATAAAAATATTCTTGTAATCATGAATCAATTATCATTAGGCAAATAGTGTTAATACTTTAACAAAATGTTTTTATGAGGCAAAGCTTTATGTCAGTAAATGAGTTACCCACCAATGAGTTTTTAAAAAATTATGCCGCCGTTGAATTTGAGCAATTTGGCAGTCCGAAAGAATTACGCATTATTACCAAAAATGTCGAAGCCGTATTGTCTCATCAAATACTTGTTAGAAACTACGCCACTTCAATTAATCCCATTGATTATAAAACGCGACTAGGACTAGGGTGGGCCGCGAAAGAAAATGCCGATAAATTACCAATGACCTTGGGTTATGACGTTGTGGGAGAAGTGATAGCGGTAGGAAATAAAATCAATCGTAATGATTTTAAGGTGGGTGATAGTGTTGTAGGTTTTGTTGGTTTTCCATTGCAAGCTGGTTGTTATGCTCAATGTGTAACTGCATCACCTGAAGAACTTGTAAAAGTAGCGCGTCATGCTTATGCCTATGCGGCCTTACCTTTAGCTGGACTAACAGCCTATCAAGGTCTTTTTGATATTGGTCAATTGCAAGCGGGTGAAACGGTGCTTATTAGTGGGGCTAGTGGCGGCGTTGGTTTTTTAGCTGTTCAACTGGCCTTAAAAGCTGGTGCACATGTTATTGCAGTAGCTAGTACAAAAAATCACGACAAAATTAAGGCGTTAGGCAATGTCGATGTTATCGATTACCAAGATAAGACGGTATTTGAAACACTGCCTACAATCGACCTATGGTTTGATCTGATTGGTGGAGACTGTGCTATTGAACAATTAACCGCGGCTAAAAATATAAAGCGCGTCGTGACTGTTCCAACAATGTCAAAAGATAAAATATGCGAAATGTTAGGTCATAAAATTAACTCGATCCTAGGAATGTTAGTGAACCTCAACAACGATCAGTTGACTATTTTAAGTCAAGCCGTTGAAAAGGGAGAGCTTCGCCTCAATATCGCTAAGTATATAGATTATAAAAATGCAGCCACCGCCCATGAACTGGCAGAGTCAGGGCAATTAAGCGGTAAAATAGTGATCACTTTAAGTTAGTCATGTTAATTACATTATTTGTGGTGAGCTTTTTAGCGGCTACGCTACTACCCGGTGGGTCCGAAGCGTTACTAGTATATGACTTGAGCGAGCGCCCTCAATGGATTGTTTCACTTATTGTTACTGCAAGTATTGGTAACAGCTTAGGCAGTTTAACCAGTTACTGTTTGGGATATTTAGGCGCTAAAAAGCTCTCTATATCTCAGCAGAACGGGCGCGCGTCACAATGGATTAAACGTTATGGTGTTTATTCATTATTGTTGAGTTGGTTACCCGTCGTGGGCGATATTTTATGTGTAGCTGCCGGTTTTTATAAGCTGCCAATAGTGATGAGCACAGTGCTTATAACAATAGGTAAAACGTGTCGTTATTGTATTGTTGCTGCGCTCTTTTTTATGACTTAATTTAAGTGACTAAAATCACTTGTTACAAAAGCCACTTGTTGCGGTTTAATCTCAATGATAGAGTCGTGTTTGCGACGTTGAATATAAGTAGAGAAAAATTTTGATTAATTGTTATAAAGACAAAATTTCCCAGTTAAAAGATCCTAAATTCGCCCCTGTTTTCACTCAAATACAACGCGGCATTGAACGCGAAGCATTGAGAATGGACGAACAAGCGAATCTCTCGAACAAGCCCCATTCATCAGCATTGGGTTCGGCGTTAACACATTCTTCTATCACCACCGATTATGCAGAATCGTTGTTAGAATTTATCACGCCAGTGCATAAAGATATCGACGAGTTAGTGGATTATCTTAGCGATCTTCATCGTTTCACCCTTGATAATATTGATGATGAGTTGTTGTGGCCAATGAGTATGCCTTGCATGGTGGCTAAAGAAGAAGACATTGATATTGCCAATTACGGCACATCTAATGTTGGTAAAATGAAAAGCATTTACCGTCAAGGCCTTAAAAATCGCTATGGCAGCTTAATGCAAGTTATCTCTGGGCTGCATTTCAATTACTCATTAGGTGACGATGCATGGCCAGTGCTTCAAGAATTCTTTAACGACAAAAATGATATTACGGATTTTCGCTCAACCCGCTACTTTTCATTGATTCGTAACTTTCATCGTTTAGGCTGGGTTATTCCGTACATGTTCGGTGCATCACCTGCACTTTGTGGCTCTTTTATCAAAAAAGAAATGCCTTATAAATTTGAAAAACTAGGTAATGGCACCTATTTTCTGCCGTATGGCACGAGTTTACGCCTCAGTGATTTAGGGTATACCAATAGCGAACAAGACAACCTATCAATTTGTTATAACGACATTGAAAACTATTTAAATTCAGTGACCCAAGCCATTGCCACGCCATCTGATAAATTTGCAAAAATTGGGATTAAAGAAAACGGCAGCTATAAACAACTCAATGCTAATGTGCTGCAAATAGAAAACGAACTTTATGCGCCAATTCGTCCCAAGCGTGTGGCTAAATCAGGTCAAAAACCATCAGAAGCCCTCAAAGAAGGCGGCGTTGAATACATTGAAGTACGCTCATTAGACATTAACCCATTTGTTAACGTGGGTATCGACAAGGCACAGATTCGCTTTTTAGATATGTTCTTAATGCATTGTCTTTTGTGGCAAGATAAGCCTATGTCGCAAGAGCAGCGTCAGCAAAAAGTGACCAATCTCAATAATGTTATTCTTAATGGTCGTCAACCTGGCTTAATGTTAGAAGAAGACGATGGTGAGATATCCTTAAAAGACTGGATGACACGCTTGTTTAGTGCACTTGATAGCATTGCTCAATTATTTGATCATCATAATGGTGGCAGTGCCTACCAAGATTGTCTTAACGAATTACGTCCAATGATTAATGATCCCAGTGCTACGTTGTCTGGAAAATTAATGGCCGTTTTACAAGATAATAAATTAGATAATACGCCGTTTGGTGTAGCGCAAGCTAAAAAGTTTAAACAAGAATTTTCTCAACAAGAATATCAATTTTTGTCCAAGGACTCGTTGGTTGAGAAAGCAAAGCAATCATTATCTGAGCAGCAAGCCATTGAAGACGCTGATAAACAATCGATTGATGAATATCTAACCCAATATTTTGCTGATGATAGCTAAGCGATAAGAATGAAATTGTTGACACATTACAGCTCGTCAATCAGCCCTTTTTTTACTACGATGAAAGGGGCTTTTTTAGGTGTTGTTACACTGCTTGTTTTAAGTGGTTGCAGTACATCGCCACCCGCTAATCCTGAAAATATATGTGCCATTTTTACCGAGCACAGCGATTGGCATGAAGCGGCGTTAGACACTAAAGAGAAGTGGGGTGTGCCCGTGCACGTTCCTATTGCAATGATGTATCAAGAAAGCTCTTTTAAAGCTGAAGCGCGTCCTCCTATGCGTTATTTTCTTGGTTTTATCCCTTACGGACGCGCAAGTAGTGCCTATGGTTATGCACAAGCAAAAACCATGACGTGGGATGATTACGTTAAAGAAACGGGTAATAATTGGGGCGATCGTAATGAATTTGCCGATGCCATTGATTTTATGGGTTGGTTTATTTATAAAACACATAAGATAAATGGCGTGTCTAAATGGGACGCTAACAAACAATACCTTAACTATCATGAAGGGTGGGGCGGGTATAAACGTAAAAGCTATAATAAAAAACCGTGGCTTAAGAAAGTTTCTAAAAAAGTACATTCCCGCGCAAAACGATATGCCGCTCAATATAGCCGCTGTAAAGACACACTATCCGATAGCTGGTGGTAAGCTCTTAGCTGGTGGCTCACTACAGTAAGTAAGGCCTAGGACAAAGATGATCGAGAAAAAATTAGCAGAAATTTTTGGCTTTTCACAATTTCGTGGTGGCCAAAAAAACGTCGTAGAACGCATTTTAGCTGGTGAAAGTGCCGCAGCAATTTTTCCGACTGGTTCTGGGAAATCGTTATGTTATCAATTTCCTGCAACTCAGCTTCCTCACTTAACTTTAGTTATTTCACCGTTATTAGCTTTAATGCAAGATCAGCTCGCCTTCTTGCACCATCATGGTATCAGTGCTGCCACCATTGACTCTACGCAAACGTTAGAGCAAACACGTGAGGTGATGAATGGTGTACGCGACGGACGCATTAAAATACTAATGATTTCGGTAGAGCGACTTAACAATGAACGCTTTAGGCAGTTTCTATCACAAATTACAGTCTCGTTGCTGGTGGTTGATGAGGCCCATTGTATTTCTGAGTGGGGTCACAATTTTAGACCCGATTATTTGAAATTACCGCAATACCAAAAGCAATTTAATATCAAGCAAACGCTACTGTTAACAGCAACGGCAACTAGTCAGGTTGTCGCTGATATGGGGGCCAAGTTCGCTATTGCTAAAGACAATATTACGTTAACAGGTTTTTATCGTTCAAATCTAAATTTAGGCGTGGTTGGCTGCCCAAGTGACCAACGTATTGCCAAGTTAACGCCGTGGTTAAATCAGCGGCGCGGTCATTGCGGCATTATCTATGTCACGTTGCAAAAAACGGCTCAAATTGTTGCTGACGAATTAGCAAAACAAAACTTTAATGCTGTTGCTTACCATGCGGGCATGGACAGCGATATTCGCGCCAATATTGTTAAAGAATTTATGGTGGCAACGGATCAGATTATTGTGGCGACCATAGCCTTTGGCATGGGAATAGACAAAAGCAATATTCGTTTTGTTGCGCATTATGATATGCCTAAATCTATTGAAAATTACGCACAAGAAATAGGCCGCGCTGGACGCGATGACAATCCTAGCGATTGTTTAGTATTAGCTAATCATGACAATTTAAATGTGTTGCAAAACTTTGTTTATGCAGACACGCCCCAAGCCAGTGCTATTAAAGTTGTGCTGTCTCAAATTCAGCAAGCGCAAAGCGCAGGGCAGTGGGAACTGGTAGAAAACAGCTTAAGCAATCAAGCCAATATTAGGCCGTTAACCTTAAAAACCCTGATTGTATATTTAGAGTTATTAAAAATAGTGCGTCCAAGTTACAGTTATTTTGCGCAATATAAATATAAAATACTAAGCTCACAAGCGGATATATTAAGTCGCTTTAGCGGCGAGAGATCGCAATTCATTCAAGCTATTTTTGAGGCATCCAAGCACGCTAGAGTGTGGTCAGTTTTAGACTTTGACGCCATTTCCCATCAATATGCTAATGATCGCAGCCGTGTTATTAAAGCGCTCGAATACCTGCAAGACAATCAAGCCATTGAGTTGCAAACAGCGCAGATGACGCAGGTTTACCAAATAACGCCAAAGCCGTTTGGTATTGACGTATTGATTGAAAAGCTCAATAAAAAGTTTTTAGATAAAGAGCAAAGCGAGTTAGCCAGAATTGAGCATTTGATGGCCTTTTTTGCCAGTGATCAATGTTTATCACAATCACTCTCGCACTATTTTTCAGATACTAACATAAACCAACCTTGTGGCCATTGTAGTGTGTGTCATGGACATATCGCACAAATCCCGCCGATGCGTGAATTACCGCCACTCAGTGGATTTGATTTTAATGAACTGAGTCATCAGTTTATTAGCGCTCATCGCAGCGCAACCGATGAAGCCATGAGTATTAGTTTGCTGTCACGATTCTTATGTGGATTAACAACGCCTATCTTTACGCGGTTAAAAGCACGTTCATTGCCTAGTTTTGGCCGACTAGAGCATTATCCTTTTGCACAAGTGAGCGAATGGTTATCTCAACAAATGCGATCGTAATAGTGATATCAGAAAATCGAAGATCGCCATGGATGCCCTATGTTAATCAATAAACAATGGCGCGTATTAACTATTGGTGACGGTGATTTATCATTTTCGGCCTCTGTTGCTAAACACATCGCTCCCAAGCAATTGGTAGCGACGGTGTTTGATCAACAGTCGGCGTTAGTTGAGAAATATACCAGCCAACATTTAGATAAGCTCACTGAAGCTAATGTCACTGTGTTAACAGGCTTTGATGTGACTGACGCTACAACTTGGCAAGACTTGCCAGCGAACAGCTTCGACTTAGTCATATTTCAATTTCCGCTAGTGCCTAATAATGTTACCTACCAACAACATCAAGCGAGTAATGCGTTAGGTTCAAGTAATACGATTAATCGCTGGCTATTACACCGATTTTTAGCCCATTGCTTTGATACGTTTTTAGCCAAAGATGGTGCACGCCTCGCCATGATAACGTCAAAAGATGTGAAGCCTTATCGTCAGTGGGCGATTGAAACCAGTATTGTCCAAAACTTGGATTGTCAGTATGTGGGGCAGTGTGATTTTGACTTTAATGACTATCCTGATTATCACATTAGAAATGTTGACCGTGATAAGTTTGTAAAAGACACGCTAGCGATTAGCTATTTCTATAGCGATAAAACACAACCAGTGATGGCTAAGCAATTATATATGCCAACATATTGTTTGAGTGATGATTATTGCGCTCTGTGCCGAGTGGGACCCATTGAAACAGAACAAGACTTATTGGCTCACCAACAATCAAAACGTCATCGCCAAATGAGTGACTTTGACACTCAATGGCAACAACGATTGGATAGTGTTAATTAGATGATTTTCAGCTTATTTTTCTATTTGAGAGGAATTGGTACAGCCTAATTCATCTAGTTGTTTTAAAGCGAATCGTCCTCTTTCTGATACAGCTTTAGATTTATCTGTTGCAAAATTTTCAGCAAGTTCTCTAGCTATAACCCCTAACTTTTCTATATCACGTATCAGAATCTCTGCTGATATACGACGAACAATAGCAGAACGGTCTTTAGCAGCGCTTTTTATCAAGTCGAGGCTGGGTGTTTTGACTAATAATCTTCGATCTGAAATGATTGGCTTTAGCCTACCTTTACAATACGCTTTGTCAGTCCATTCCCATTTTCGACCTTCAATCCAGGAACTTTTTCCTTCAAATAAACTACGGTAGGCTTTAGCTCGAACTGAAGGCTGAATCGCTGAGGTAGAAATTTCCATCATTTCTCCATCAAGAATTGATGTGCGCCCAAGTTGAGAAAGTAGAGATGGCATAGGTCCGCAGCTTGATGTGATTAACTTGTCAATTAATAGCTCTGCTACTTTTTTTTCACAAATTATCTGTAGGAGTATCTCTTTATCGGCATGTTCAATCCTACCCCAAGAATGCCAATTAGAAAGAGCTACACATAGTGCTTCAACTACAAATGCAGGGTTAGTCGCTATAGCAATATCTGGAAGTTTTTGTCTTGCAGCATCACGTACTTGAGGAACCCAATCATTAAGCCTACGAATAGCAAGTAGAAAAAAGAAACTGTTTGGTGCTGCTCCAGCCAAAGTTCGTAAAGTTTTCTCGCGCTTGTAGCCATCCCCGTTAATTAGATCTAACCAAGTTAGTAACTCTTTAGGTTTTGACCATAATCTCCATTTTGGTGGCGTGACTGCATTTTGTGGAAAATAAAATTCAGAACGAATCAAATGCTCCCAGTAATTAAAGCTGGCAAGAGGCAATTGAGATGTCGCTTCAATCAATGCAGACATGTCAGCTGTTACTTGACTATTTGAGTTTATCGAGTTGATGAAATCCTTCAATACTGAAACTAGTTTATCTTTCTTAAACTGGGGTTGTTGCATCAATCACCGCCCCCACTACTTCCACCGTAATCGCCACTATCAGTGCCTCCTATGCCTCCATCTCCAAAGCCACTAATAGAGCTAGAAACGGCACTAGAAGATTCAACTAAAAGCGTTGAGAAAGAGAAACTTGATGCGCCATTGAATAGTGTATTAGAGATATCAGTGCGCATAGCATCATAGTCACAGTTTTCTTGTGCTTTATCATGAATTTCTTTGAATTCTTTGGGTGAGCAATACATCGCATAGGCGTAGCAATTGTCAGTGACACTTGCACCACCACTATTTCCAATTTTTTTACGTTTTATTGCAGCATCAACTTGAGACTTAGAATAATGTTTCTGATAACCATATATAGCTTTTAAATCAGGTGGTAATTTTCTAGCATATTTTTTAATTTTTCGTTTTCTAAAGAAGCTTTGAAACATACTTTATCTTCCTTGATTCATATACCGCGCGTAAAATTATGATGCATGTTAGGTGGTATTTATTAGTTTCAATTGTTTAAAACCAATGATAGTTCCTATTGGTATAAACATAAGCCACAGGTATGAAAAATATTTACAAATATTCAAATATAGCCTTGGCGGGTTATCTGGTTGCTTGAGGCTCCAATAACTAAGGAGTAGCCCAAGAAAAGCAGGGATAATCTGTAGTAAAGATAAAGTTATTCCAACAGAAAGCTCACCAGCCATCAAACGGGGATCAGAAGATGCCGTCATATTTATCGCACCGACAACACCCATACTTAAATTATAAAATGAGAGTATTAAAAACAGTTGCAGTAATACGCTAGCAACCCTTACAAAATTGATCAATTAATTAAGCCTCGTAGATAACCAACAGATAATTAGACGGGTAAATGTAAAACCCAACGCTAACGTAAGTTAGAACTTTTTTACCAATAAATCAATTGATTACAAATAATTAATACACTCTGTTGTTGGGGCTGATGGTGGTTACGTTATTTAAAAGAGATAACTAAAATAGTTAGTTCTTACCAATCAATTTTCCTAGTGTGAATAATAAATTCACAGTAATCAAATTTAGCCTTTAAATACATTGCTTCATAAGCTTCAATTTTTTGTTTATTAGATTTGAAAAACATCAATTTTTTCTTAGCTTTTAGTAGTTTTATTTGTAGCTGACCACTAGTAATAATATTTAAATCATTGGCAGGAATCGGAGATGTTCTTTGGGCGACTTGAGTTGTTGCAACAGCAACATTATTTATACTGAAGTCACTATCAGTAAATGAATATAAATCATTGAGCTCGAAATGTTTCTGATAAAACGTAGGGATTTTACATATAGATTTTAATTCATTTGCACTAATATTAATGCTGAAGAATAAAGAGAGACTGATAATTATAACTTTCACTTTAAAACCTATAATGCTCCCATAAGCCGTGAGCGATGCTAGCACATGAAGTACGCCTTTTGGTATTTACAACCCGGTGATAACGTTTGAAATCGTGCATCGATGGGCTCGGGATTAGTATATTTTATGATGTTAAAATGATAAATATAAGAAAAATGAAATAAAAAACATTATAACAGCAAAGCTCCATCCTAATTTCTTTCTTGACGCCGCAGCAACAATAATTTCTTGTTTATATATATCTAATTCATTTTGAGATTTAAGATTAAAACAATGTGAGCAGTGCTCATTACTTTCAGGATAATGAAGTCCACATCTATCACATTTATGAGTTGACTTCACGATGAAGTCTCCCAACCTTCCGATGCTCATTCTTAATATACTCCTAACACTTACACATAACTTAAGATACATTTAATAGATAAACGTAAACGTTTGAATTGAAAATTAACATTATGACAATAATTTAGAACTTTTTTATCTACAAATCAATCAATTGATTGAATATAAAAAGTGGCGCTATTCTTGATTGAGGCTAAGAGCCAAGGATTAGAAGAACCTAGAGAGTCGAGAATTCAACAGTAAAGACCGAATCGGCATGCTCGTTCAGCAAACATGCCTATGCAAATCAACTATCGATATTATTCTTTTCATCGTCAATCAAGTCAACCCACTCGCCTTCTTTTGAAGCTAGACCTTCACTGATCGCATCAACAATATCTGAGGCAAATTCAGGAACAACGTCAACAACGGCGCCGGCGATTTCTGCGGCGTTATCAGGCGCAACTTCGGCAATACGTTGTACTAACTCAACAGCTAAGTCATTTTCACAAGTCTGCGTTGATTGCT
>Ga0209395_1000893_pt1 | contig 43050 bp, 37 predicted proteins | sample GOMGulsemesocosm_3_FD_184635 | JGI IMG/M metagenome (GOLD analysis project Ga0209395, IMG submission 184635) | Methane-oxidizing microbial communities from mesocosms in the Gulf of Mexico - GOM9D Gulf of Mexico (SPAdes) (version 2) | ecosystem: Environmental > Aquatic > Marine > Cold seeps... | reverse complement strand
CTTCATCCAGTTAATGAAACAACTTTGCATCATTTTAGGCTCTAAAGAAGACACGACACGTGCAATAGTATCGTGAACCGGAATGCCATTTTTAAAAGAGCCGTATTTTTTTAGTAACTCAATTTTGTTATGTGCGACTTCTTCAATCGCTTAGCAGCCATCAGCGCAGCAAATGACTCCAACCACGAGTGTTAAAAGAATATCATGAAGCTTGTGCTCAACTTTTGATTGTTGGCGATGATCAGGGATTGACGAAAAATGTTCATTAAAGGCAGATAGCATTTGAAACTCCTATGGCTAAGGAGTCTATTTGATCACACTTTAGCCCAAAATGGAAAGTTCATGATCTTGCCCTGCTGATCTTTACTAATTAGTTCAGAGTAGTGTATTATTTTGATAAATTAAGCAATATTCAATTGGTGTCGGTTTTGGCTTTTACATTTTTATGTGGTAGATTAATTTGGATTTCTGGTGTTTGAACGCTGCAAAGTATTAGTTCTTTTTATCGTTTCGATTGTGGCGTGCTTTAATGCCAATACACAGCCCTCCAATAACCAGTATTCTGATGAACAGTTTAAAGCGGCTACGTTGAATATAGAGGCCATAAAAAATAAAGCACTCGCCTTAAAAGAAGCACTTAAGTTATCCCATGACAACTCACTTAGCGCCGAACAGATAATATTACTGTCAACAATAACAGCTAGCTTGCTTCATGCAAATGATAACTTGTCCGGAGCCATAGATACTCTCGAGCATGCCATAGCTATTGCCACCGCGAATAACTTAACTTCTGCGACCGTTAGCGTTCAAAAAACGCTAGGGATCATGCTTTATTTCAGTGGTCTCAACGCCAGGGCATTAGTGGCGAATAGACAGGCGATCGCTTTATTGAGTGTTGAAGACGAACCGTTAAAAGTAGCCAACATCTATAATAATATTGGACTTGTGCATGCTTCCATTGGAGATCTTGAGCTTGCAATGGACAGCTATAGCAAGGCATATTCACTCTATCAGATCCATGGTAGTGATGTCGATCGAACCGACTCCTACTTTAATATGGCAGGTCTCCATATCCACTTGGAACATTTTGATATGGCTATTAAAATGATAACAAGCGTGATCAGGGATCGTAAGTCATATCAAGATCAGGATGGACTAGCGGTTGCCTATGGTGACTTAGGAACCGCGTATCTCAAAGCAGGTAATTATCCACAAGCTCGGTACTTTTACGAAAAATCGTTACTGTCTTACATAATACTTAAACAAAACTATTTTATTGCCTCACAACACCACAATGTGGCCGAAGTCGATAATCTACTAGGGAACACAAAATCTGCAATAGTACATGCTACGCTCGCTATCACACTAAGCGAGATGACGGGCAATAGCTATTCGTTGATCGGTGGGTACCATGCACTGGCATTAGCACAGTATCTACAAGCAGATTTTGACGCTGCCTATGAAAATATCCTTTCGTCACTCGCATTAGCACAAGAGAAACAAATCAGCGATTGGGCCAATGATTATTTAGGATTAAAAGCATTAATACAGTCTGCCCGTGGCGAAACAAAGGCTGGGCTCTTGAGCCAAATGCGGTCGATTGAACGAATTAATCGAGAGCAAAATGATAAGCTTTCCCGACAAATGGTTCGATATCAAGATAAAACCGAAGCGAATGAGCTAGCACGAAAATTAACAAATCTAAAGCAAAGCGAAGAACTTGCTACTCAGCAGCGTTACTATATTGTGTTCGTATTGCTCCTGCTCTTGGTTATCGGATTTTCTTTCTACAGACGCCATACAACCCTTAAGTTGCAAATCAATTTAAGGCACTTAGTTGCTCAACGAACAAATGAACTAGAATTATTAGCGAACGACTTAAAGCAAGCCAATTTAGTAAAAAGTCAGTTTTTAGCAAATGTGAGTCATGAGATTCGAACGCCGTTAACATCAATTATTGGTCATGCTCAATCACTTGTTAGTAGTGATGTTAATGGCATGAACGATGATGCTAAAGTGATCCTACGAAACTCGGTTCATGTTCATTCGATACTAAACGACATTTTAGACTTAAGCAGCATAGAAGTTAACAAGTTAAAAATCAGTTACCAAATGCTAGAGCTTCATGAATTAGTCGAAGAGATAAGACTGCTTTATCATAGCGCGGCCCAAAAGAAGGGAATACAGCTGGTCATTAAACATCAGCTGCCAACTCCTCTACGGGTGTATACAGACCGATTACGCTTAAAACAAATTTTAATTAACTTATGCTCAAATGCATTAAAATTTACTGATCATGGTCACATCATGATTCGTCTATCGGTTATCGATGAACAGTTGATTGTTAAAGTTTTAGATACTGGAATTGGCATTGAACATGAAAATTTTAGTGCTGTTTTCGAACGCTTTACTCAAGCCGATAGCTCTATTAATCGACGTTTTGGCGGTTCGGGTATTGGGCTATATTTGTCTTTAGAACTAGCTCATATGATGGGGGGCGATATTTCATTAGATAGTAAAATTAATGAAGGGAGCGAGTTTACACTGACTTTACCTTACCTAAATAATTCACCTGATGCTGAAGGGCCTGGTGACTTACCATCATTAGCTATTACAAAAGCTGGAAATATATCACTTCAAGGCACGGTATTACTTGCTGAAGACCACGATGACAATCGCCAATTAATTACTCGGCTCTTAACAAGCCTAGGCTTAAATGTAATTCAGGCTCGCGATGGTGAAGAAGCAATTGACTTGTGCGCTAACCATCAACCTGACTTAATTTTGATGGACATACAGATGCCAAATATTGATGGTATCGATGCTTTAAACACACTGCGCACACGAGAATTTACTCAGCCAATTATTGCGTTTACAGCGAACTCTGTTGTTAATGAAATTGATTATTATTTGGGGTTAGGGTTTGATGATTGCCTAAGTAAACCCATTGACGAAGTGACGTTTGTTACAACCATCTCTCATTACTTAAATCAAAATGTGCCTAAAGAAGCACAAGCTTCGTTTACTCGTGTCGATTTGAGTGATTTAGTTGAAGACTTTATTAACACATTACCAGAAGAACACGCAAACCTGTCAGGCTTAGTCGCCGCGAATGACTATGAAGCTATTGCTCGTTTAGTCCATCGTTTTTCAGGTGCCGCCTCAATGTTTGGTTTTGATGTTATGGCGACATTGGGTGGAGAAATATCTAGCCAGATTCAGAAAAATGAGCTTGATAATATATCTAACTTATTGAAAATGTTATTGGCGATGATGGCTCAAACCTCCGCAGACAATAAATCCTAAGAGTTATACTCGTATTCGACAGTGGCCTCCCCAACGACTATACGGCAGCGCGAGGAGTAGGGGACTCGTCCGTGTTATCCGCCGTGCATGGGATTCTGCCATTCCGTGCCGAGCTGTAATGCTGAACAGCTTACGCCATTTATACCAATTGGATTGGCTATGTCCCAGTTAGCTGTGGCAGTATATTTTTAAATTAAGTTCAATGACTTAACCAAGACTAGCAGTAAACGCCATTTCCCGCCTTTAGTTGTCTTCATATGGATATCTGTTAGGAGAAAAACTCAGGGATGAGTTTTTAGATTTTTGCGCAGGTGACTGCATGGATGCCGGAATTAGAGTAACGCAGTCAGCAGTTACCGAGACGCGCGTCAAAATCGGCTCCGTTAAGACAGATATCGATATGAAGATCAGCAACTAAACATCGGATCGCAAGTCTTTTGGTTACGTAACTGGTGTGCAAGCTATAAAATTGATTGGCAGCAGTAACCTAATGAGCACATCAAATATCCACCCTCACTATATGAGCAGCATCAATTAACTAAGGCATAGCCAATTGGATTTAATAACCGACCACTTGTGCTAATTAAAATACGTCACCGTTCTATATGACGACGGAAGAATACCAAGGTCTGTTTTTACCGAGCTCACGCAACTTATCATAGAACAACAGCCACAGTACCAATTTCAACAGGTTGATTAGCAATTTAAAGCAGGTGCAGAATTATAATGTTAGTCAGTTAAGATAAAATTGTAGCTTCAGTGGATTTTGTGATGTGCCTTTTAGGCTTCATCTTTTTAATGGAGCCCTATACACGCTAGTATTGTTGAACGTTATCAAGACAATAATGTTTTGGTTCGCGCAAACACAACTACGGTTGTGTTAACAAATCGGCGATGAGATATTATGAGTGTTTAATCAACCGTGCCGACGTTATAATAATCGAGTGTAGCCTTCATCTACAGAGGGCGCGGGTCGTTAAAGATATTAACGATGGAATCCTCAAAGTGCGAAAATGTATTAACGGTAACGGAATAAAACAGTGCGATTTTCAAGCAACGCTACGTGAGTTGTGACTAAATATACCAGCAAAGTCCTACAGATTTTGCGTAGCGCACGCTATATAACACTCACTCAAGAGTGCGTATAATGTGTATTATGTTAAATGCGGTTTGTGAGTAACATATTAACGGTTAAGAAGAGTCTCACGTCCTAACTACGCACACACGGCTAATGTCCAATACTTAAGAGTATTGGACATTAGCCGTGTTATTTAGGTTAAATTGTTTTATACTGCGCCTGAAATTTATTTTGAGTTATTACTGTGTTAAAAATCACTCCCTTAGTTCATGGATTTGAACACATCAAGCAACAGCGTGCTCTGCTAGAATCTGGTGAACTTGGCGTTAGTTACCCGCAACTTGCAAAGTTTATTCACGAACTCGACAACGTTCAACCAAACCTAAGTCACAATGCACTCATTGAGCTAGCCACTGTATTGGACTTTCTTTATTTGATGGGACGTAAATCGCAAGGCACCTACTTACGCTTTCGCAACGAGATTGAACGTTGGTGTCTTTACTGTTGGCAAGTACGCGGCGTTGGTATTCTCGATGTTAAACGACATGATCTCGATGCTTACATCGATTTTGTGTGGAGTCCACAAACACAATGGATTGGTACCTCTGTTCAACAACGCTTTAAGCCACAATACGGCCAATTCATATCCAATCCAAAATGGCGGCCTTTTGTTGCTAAGGTAGCCAAGTCTATTATAAAAAAAGACCAAGCCGCTAATGCAGATATTACGAACTATCGCCCGTCTCAAGAATCCCTCACTGCAACATTTACTGCATTGAGTGTCTTCTATCAGCATGCACAAATGATGGAGCTGTGTGATAAAAACTTCGTGCCAGTCGTCAAGAAAAACTGCCCATTTCTAATTAAGCAAGCCCAAAGAAAGACACCAGATACATTGAGCCAACTACAATGGGAATACGTGTTGGGTGTCACCGATGAGCACACGAGAGAAGAGCCTCATTTTGAACGAAACCTGTTCATCCTTGCAACGTTAAAAACCCTATACTTGAGGGTTTCAGAGATGAGTGAACATCCGAAGTGGCGACCAAGCATGTCCGATTATTCTGTCGACAGTGATGGTTTTTGGTATTTAACTGTCTTTGGAAAAGGCAATAAGATCCGAGATGTTACCGTGCCTCCCGCCTATCTGCCCTACCTCACCCGCTATCGTAAATACCGTGGTTTGTCGGCGATGCCCTCGCCTGACGAAGATTGTTCGTTACTTAATAAACGACGTGGTCAAGGTAATTTGACCGCACGGCAAATCCGCCGCATCGTTGAGGATAGTTTTGATCTTGCGGTTAATGCGTTGGCGCGAGATGGATTTACAGAAGAGTCGAACCATTTAATGGCAGCAACAACTCACTGGCTTCGCCATACTGGTGCAACGGAAGATGCCGGGTCACGCCCCCTTAAACATTTAGCCGATGAATTAGGTCATGCATCATCAGACACCACCGATAAAAATTACATTCAAAGTAATATTAAAGATCGCGCTCGAACCGGACAAAACCGTAAAGTGTAAGATACCAATCTAGCGAAACAATTTAGTTTTTTATGTCGCGGTGGATGTTTTGTATGGACCCATATCCGTGCATCGCCTTAAGTACCAAGCTGGGTATTTTGGTACTTAAGGCGATGCACTCGTCATTGGTGGGCTTTTTACTATGCTCCACCATGACCTCGCATTTCTGTTCCTTCAGGGTTCATTCAACGAACTTTATACCAATCACGTGCCCAATTTTCACCGCCACGGCGCAAAATTTGATTAAAGCACTCAAAACCCTCGACACTTAGCCACAAACTCTTTATAGTGCCGCTCTTTCTTTGTTCACTTTAATTGTTGCCATTGGCCTAACTCGCCATGCATCGAGGAAACCTCCGTTGATATCTTCTGCAAACATCACCATGCAATTTGGCGCTGAGCCACTTTTTGAAAACATTTCTGCACAATTCGGCCACGGTAATCGTTATGGTCTGATTGGAGCCAATGGCTGTGGTAAGTCTACGTTTATGAAAATACTTAGTGGGGAATTGGCGCCTACCTCAGGTAATATATCAATTACGCCTGGCTTTAAAGTCGGTACACTAAGCCAAGATCAGTTTGCGTTTGAGCAATACAGTGTTGTTGACACCGTTATTATGGGTGATGTTGAACTATGGAAGGTTAAGGAAGAACGAGACCGCATCTATGCGATGCCAGAAATGTCTGAAGAAGATGGCATGCGAGTGGCTGAGCTTGAGAGCGAATTTGCTGAGATGGATGGTTATACAGCAGAAAGCCGCGCTGGTGATATTCTTATCGAAGCGGGTATTGAGGAAGAATTTCATTTTGGACTGATGCAACAAGTTGCACCAGGTTGGAAAGTCCGTGTATTATTGGCACAAGCGTTGTTTGCAAATCCTGAGATATTATTACTCGATGAGCCAACCAATAACTTGGACATTCATACCATTAACTGGCTTGCTAACGTGCTTAACCAGCGTAAAGCGACTATGATCATTATTTCTCACGATCGCCACTTCTTAAATTCAGTATGTACCCATATGGCCGATATCGATTACGGCGAATTGCGCGTTTATCCAGGTAACTACGAATACTTTATTGAAGCCTCTACTCTTATTAGAGAGCAACTATTGGCATCAAACACCAAGAAAAGTGAAGAAATCGACGAGCTTCAAGCATTTGTAAACCGTTTTGGCGCTAACGCATCCAAAGCCAAACAAGCAAGTTCGCGTGCTAAGAAGATGGACAAGATTAAACTTGATGACGTTAAAGCATCGAGCCGCATGTCTCCGTCACTTAGCTTTAAACAAAGTAAAGTATTGCATCGCCAAGCACTAGTGCTTGAAGAATTGAGCCACGGTTTCGATGGTGAAACGTTGTTTACTGATGGTAATCTAATTTTAGAAGCTGGCGCTAAGCTTGCGATTATTGGCGAAAATGGTGTCGGTAAGACAACTTTCCTACGCTGTCTTGTTGACCAATTATCCGCTGATCACGGCGTGGTCAAATGGTCTGAGAATGCAAGTATTGGTTACTGTCCTCAAGATAGCAGCAAAGACTTTTCCAACGAGATGACCATTTTCGACTGGATGTCACAGTGGCGTACCCCTAAGCATAACGATCTAATGGTTCGTGGCTTGCTCGGGCGTCTATTGTTCACCGCAGACGATGGCAACAAGAAAGTCAAAAATTGTTCGGGTGGTGAAAAGAATCGCTTGTTGTTTGGGAAATTAATGATGCAAGACATCAACGTCTTAATCATGGACGAACCAACCAACCACATGGATATGGAAGCGATTGAAGCGTTAAACAATGCCCTTAAAGCATGGGACGGCACACTGATTTTTGTGAGCCACGATCGTGAATTTGTATCTTCACTGGCCAATGGCATCATCGAAATTAAAGACAAGAAAGTACATAACTTCAAAGGCACCTACGAAGAGTACCTCGCAAGCCGCGAACAAACTCTTCGCGTCGCCTAGTGTCGGCAGGGAAATATTATCTCAAACGCAGTTCCTTCATCCAAGGTACTGCGGCAGGTTATATTTCCTTTCAAATTTTTTATTACCGAGTTATAGACGATATGTAGGCCCAATCCAATTGAGCCTTTATGGCGAGTGGTGGTAAAATATGCCTCAAAGATATTGCGCTTAACGCTTTCTGTGATGCCACATCCATCATCGCTCACTCGTAATATTACCCGTTCTTTGTCCCTCACAACCTTCACCACAATTTTACCTCCATCGGTATCCTTAAAGCCGTGTTCAATAGCATTCAAGATAAGGCTGGAGAAAATGGCGCCGAACGCACCAGGTACACCGTACACTTCAAAGTCATTCTCGGCACTAAATTCAACGACACAGTTATTGTGATCCAGCAAGTGATTATGGCTGGCCAATAGCCCTTGGATATAACGTTTGATATCATAGCTACGAACAGTTTCTAGTGTTTGGTCGGCAGCTATTTCTTCAAAAGTCTTTACCACTGTAGCGACGCGTTGGACACCCGATACCACCAGTGATGCACTCGCCTGTGCCCCTTCAAAATAGCGACTTAACTGCTCTCGCGTTAGGTTTGTGCGGTTAAAACGCTTTATAATTTCGATTGTCTCATCTTGTTGGTAAGACGCCGCCGTAATACTGGTACCTAAGGGGGAGTTTATTTCAAAGGCCACCCCAGCGACCAGACTAGACAATGAGGCGAGTCGTTTTGAGTCGACAAGCTGTGCTTGCGTTTGAATTAAGTCATCTAACTGTTGCTGTATTTTTTTTGTGGCGTCGCTGACTCTACTCTCTAGCTCGCGGTTGAGTTCGAGTAAATCTTTTTTGGCGCGAAACTCAGCCGTTGTTTCCCGACTAACCCCCATGATTTTAACAACCTTTCCGCTATCATTGAGCATCGGGATAAAATTGGACGCAAAACTGCGTTCGTTGTCACCTTCTCCGACAATGAAATCAAAGTTCGAAATTTTTTCGCCATTGAGCGCTTGTTGTAGGAGCAATTTAATCCATCCCTGATTATTATCGCCAACGAAATTGGTATAGGGTTGGTCAACAATCTCATTTTCAATTGCCAAGCCCATCATATCCAACCCTGCCTTGTTCATGCGTTTTAGGCGGCCATCTAGGTCAATTTCGTGGATGCACACTGGTGCATAACCCACCAACTCGCGATAGGCGTCGCTGTCGCTGATCGCAGCAGATGTAGATTGTGTTTGCTGTTCTAGTGGACAGAATTTATTGTTATTGGACATTATCTTCTCAGAATATGTAGGAAAGTCCCCTAACAAGTAAAGGTCAATACATCACAATTATCAAGGCGAGTGCTAAAAGTTAATTTGAGGGTGGCAAAGTTTAGAAAATACAAGAAAGGGCCCGCACTAAGATGAACGTGCGAGCGACATCAGTTTGATTAGCTAAGCTGCTTATTGACGATATCATCATAAGCGACTGCAACAGCACACATGGTCAGCGGTAATGTAACGAAAATACCTAAGCCTAGTAACATGAGTCCAATGGTATTAATAATGATAATCACCAAGATAAATCCAAAGAAGCTAAACCACTTTTTGGTGATCAACTTACGGCTCGCTTCCATGGCTTCAAAAAATCCAAGGTCGGTGTTGATAATCATCAACGAAGTAAACATGTAACTTACCGCAAGATAAATCCCAGGGATTAACAGCAGTAACATGCCTAATGTGATAAATAAACCAGAGACTAGCCCGGCTAGGAATAACGGCGTGAAATAGTCAAAGCCTTTGAAAAAGTCGCCAAAGGTCGTTGCTTCATTGTTGAGTAATTTCTTCGCGACTAGGTAATACCCGGCACCGAGAGGTGCATTAATCCCCATGCTGATAATAGTACCAATAACTGGAATAGCAGACAGTACCATATTGATAATAAACAATATTAAGGTAAAACCAATAAATCCACCAATATTACCTTTGAATATTTCTAAGCCTTTAGTAAAGTAACTGCCTAAGTTGACTTGATAATCGCCACCTTGAGTCTGATTTCGGGTAAGGTTTGCTGAAAGATTAGATGGACTATTTTGCTCGCTGACATATTCGCTACGTACTGCTTGACCGTCATCGGGGCAAAATTTAGTTTCTGAGTCAAATTCCTTACCACACTCAATACACTTAGGCACTAGCTTATCTGCGGTGCTCAATTGTGAACCGTCTTCATCGCAAAATTGAGTACCATCGTCGAATGACTTAGTACATAGGGGGCATATAGGATCATAGAGAAATTTTTTCTCAAGGTTGCAAGCACATTTTTGACAAAACGCGCTTCCTTTCTCAAAGGTCTCATCACATTCGGGGCAATTGTACATTTAATTTATTTCCTTATAAAAACATTAACTTAACAATAGTTAATAACGCCATTATTTTAACCTGAAATTGTTGTTTTTACAACGAGTTAACCATCCTTTAATATTCTTCAACATCACCGCTAATACGAGCGCGTTTCTCTTGCTCTTGCAGCTCGGCTGCAATAATTTCATGTAATATATCACCGACGTTTGCTGCCACGTTATCTTCTTCGAACTCGCCAGTAAGCTCGCTATCGACCGTCAATTGCCCTTTCTCAAATAACGCCCACATTTCCTGTGCAAATTTGTATTGGCTGATAGCTGGTTCGAATTGACTGTAATAATTAGTTATGTTGCGAACATCGCGCATTAACATTGTTTTAGCATTGTTATTGGCACTGGCATCTACCGCTTGCGGCAAGTCAATGATCACCGGGCCATAGGCATCAACAAGCACATTAAATTCCGATAGATCGCCATGGATGATGCCCACACAAAGCATTCGTTGTACATAGGTCATCATCTCTAAATAATCCTCAAGCGCTTGCTCAGCGGACATACCGACATCGTTCAATCGTGGCGCAACATTACCGTCATCATCGAGTACCAACTCCATCAGCAGTACGCCGTTAAAACAGCCGTATGGAGTTGGAACACGAACATCAGCGCCGTGGAGTTTATAGAGTGCATCGACTTCTGCATTTTTCCATACCTCCTCCTGCTCATTACGGCCGAATTTCGATCCCTTAGCCATCGCGCGGGCACGGCGACTATTACGAACCTTTCTTCCTTCCTGATACTGGGCGGCATTTTTAAAGCTGCGTTTACGTACTTCTTTATAGACTTTTGCGCAACGATATTGACCATCGCAATCGACCACGTAAACAGTAGCTTCCTTACCACTCATTAATTGGCTGACGACGCCGTCAATAATCCCATCGTCGATGAGTGTCTGTAGTGTTTTTGGTATTTTCATAGCGCCTTTATACCTGATCTAGGCCCTTTTTTAAAGTAGATGCTATCAAAAGCTCGGGTAAGTGCAAAAAAAAACGCCAACTAGGTTGGCGTCGCTACAAAACTAGTCGATTTTGATCATTGGCCGTCCGGGCTCGGCCCATTTAACATGATAGGACTCATCACTGGGTTTGTCCGTACGCTTGAAGGTATGCGCGCCAAAATAGTCGCGTTGACCTTGCAACAGATTAGCCGGCAGAGTTTCGGTGCGGTATGAATCATAATAAGCTAATGCTGAACTAAATGCGCCGCATGGAATTCCATTAATAGTCGCCTTTGCGATAGCCTGACGCCAATTTCCCTGGTACTTGGCTATTTCATCGGCAAAATACTGATCAAGCAACAAATTACCAAGCTCTTGGTCACGATCATAGGCATCGGCAATTTTTTGCAGAAAGGCGGCACGGATAATACAGCCGGCACGCCAGATCTTAGCAATCGCGCCGAAGTTTAACGGCCATTGCTGTTCACGTGCCGCAAGTTTAATCAACTGAAAACCTTGCGCGTATGCAACGATTTTTGAACAATACAGCGCATCATGAAGCTCTTGAATAATTGCTTGATGCTGATCCGCCGTTACCGCTGTTATCTCAGGGCCCGATAGACATTTTGCAGCGCGTATACGGGCATGCTTAAGTGTTGACAGTGACCGAGCAAATACGGATTGCGCTATGGTCGTTGCTGGGCTTCCTATCTGGAGTGCGCTAACCGCGGTCCAGAGGCCAGTACCCTTCTGTTCCGCTTTATCGAGGATAATATCCACCAGCGGCTTACCTGTTTCAGGATCGTCTTGCTCTAACACTTCGGCGCTAATTTCCATCAGGTAACTATCTAACACCCCCTCATTCCACTGGCGGAAGATGGCAGCGATCTGTTTTGGCGTGTAGGATAGAGACTCACGCATAATATGATAAGCCTCGCAAATCAGCTGCATATCGGCGTATTCAATGCCGTTATGCACCATTTTTACATAATGTCCGGAGCCCGCTGGACCGATATAAGTCGCACATGGTTCGCCTACCGGTAACGCCTGACTGACACTGGTGCGCTCGATCGCTTTTCCAGTTTGAGGATCGACCTTGGCTGATATTGCGTGTAACACAGGCTCAATACGAGCCCAAGCATACGGGTCGCCACTTGGCATTAATGAGGGCCCAAATCTTGCCCCCACTTCGCCGCCAGACACCGCCGTGGAAAAAAAGATAAACTTGCCATGATAACTTTTTTCACGTTTGATAGTGTCGGTCCATAAGCTGTTGCCCGTATCGACGATAATATCGTCGGCACAAATCCCAGCATCGATCAGCTTGTTACACACATCATCAACGGGACCACCAGCGGGTACCGACAAGATAATAAGGTGCGGCGCAGTTAGCTTGCTTAACAGTTCGGTGTATGAGCTGCATTGAATAATACGTGGGCTGCTTTGATTATTCTCGCGGGTGTCTTGGGCGATAAGAGCGTCGACTTTATTGTGGTCAAGATCAAATGCGGCAATTTTATAGCCATTATCGGCCAAATTAAGTGCAAGATTCTTACCCATAACGCCTAAGCCAATAAAGCCAATGTCACATAAAGAAGTAGATTGGGTCATACGGTTGATGCCTTGATGAATCGTGAGAAGTGCTAAAAACGCGATTATAAACCAATTTATCCTGTAATAATAATCCTACATCAATATATTTTTTAGCGACTTTACTCACACTATTTACGGCTAAGGTCGCACTTTGTCGTAATAAAATTACATTCGCGCTGCGAGCGTTGAATTAGACCATGCTGCCCCAAAATATCTGACTTTTGGCCTAAGGCGTTGTTGTTAACCCTAACAGCGTCATAAACGGCACTTACTCCCGCGCTTTCTTATGCTGGGCGTACCCAACGCATACGGAAACAACAATATGAATAGGGTCTGTTGATCTTTGTAGCTTGTTTTTGCATTTAGCCGCGATTTTTCCGCAGCGGTGCCGACTTACCGCCGTATTGGTGACTTGACTATTCATAACAGTTCCACTCTTGATGGTGGTTATTGTCTTGGCTGGTTAGGCTCGTATGTAAGGCAAGTGCTATATCAATTATTTCACTTGGCGCGATACGCTGTCCTGTAATAGAAACTCTATCATGAGTGGAACTTAAGATGCTCTCAATCTTTAGTCTAGCAAACCCCGTCGCCTGAATGATGAATTCAGGCTGCTCTGTTAACGTTATAAGGCTACGTGCTACGTGCGCCTTAACACCATCGCAGTCATCGTCATAAGCACTAAATATTATTAGTCGCTGTTGGTAGCGACAGTAACGGCAACCCATTGCGTAGCAATGACCAGTGGTACGTCGTGCAATAAACGGGGCAAAGGCACCTAAAATCAAACTAAAATACCATGCTGGCCAGCGTTCACATGGCGCGGTCTGGTATTCCCATATGCTGTGCTGTGTATTACCGTAATACAATAAACCGCCTGGCGGAGGTATTGGGCTAGCGGACAATTGAAATTTAAGCGTAAAACTCTGTGCCTCCAAACGCTGAATTCTGGCACTGGGTACGCTAACATTCGGTCTTAACTTAGCTAGAACCTTAGGCAGTTGGCTACTGCTATCACCAATCGTGAACGCTTCGATGGCGAGCGCTGCTCTATCTAGTGAGTTATTACGGTGCTTTAAATACAACGCCTGATCGATGATTTTAAAGTCAGCGCCGATGCTGCGTTTTAATTTATCACGAAACAATTCAAGGTCGAACGCCCCACTGGTGGTGATGCAGCAATAACCTTTAGGTCCCGGTACGGGCTTTCTGGTTGGTATGGCTATACGATTGGCCAATAGGCTGAGTTCGCGACCCAATGTGTGAGGATGTCCTGTGTAAATGGCGGCTCGCGTACGTGCTGTACGGTGAATAGCGGGTTCACTAAGTTCAAATTGTAGCTTACGTGCAGTCAGTCCGACCAATTGTTCGCTAATAGATTCTTTTGAAATCGGTAACAATGATGCTATAGCAGGCGGTAAACGGTTAGTCGGCTGTAGTAAGACTCCGGTGTTAGCGTTCGCTGACAAGAAGTCAATAATAGTCTGCTGGAGCTGCGCTCGATATAATTGAGGGTTGGCGCCAGTCACTAATAACCGAACAGGCCAATTACCCTGAGGATTAGGATGTTCACTTGCTGGCATCAAGTAACAGCTTTTGTTTGTCTGCGCCGTCATCAGCTCACACAATGACTGATAGCGCGAGAAAGTGGTTTTTATCCACCAACAGTATTCCTCGATTGCCGCATCAGGTAATTGAGACACCACTATCGGACTCATGGCGACCGTTGGTGTGGTAGCGTCCGTGACTTCATCAGTAAAGCGAAATTTGATGGCGGCTAGCAGTTCATTAACTTCCTTTGTTAATGGTGGCATACCCGCCGCCGAGGCAAACGTAAGAGTAATATTTTGAGGTTGATAATGAGCGCTATAATAACGTCTGAGTTGAGCGAGCGTTAGATCACCTATCGAGTCCTGACAGCCGTCGATTTGCATTAATCGGCACACTCGATGATCGCTAGAGAGTAATTGCTCGAGTGAAAAGCTAGTATTGGCTAATTCAATACGATACTGCTGAGCGGTGAGTTCTTGATGAATTACGCCTTTTTGACCATCACCTAACTCATAACTGAGATCCTGAGCGGCAATTTCCAAGCCACTAATCGCGTTTAAAAGATATTCAAGCCCAAATAAGAACACGGCGGGCTGATCGCTACTACAGTGATAGTACGTAAAACCGACATCGGTGCTGGCGTTAATCGTGAGTGGGAGCAAGGACGTTATCTGAAAGTAGTTAGCGGGATTGGGAGCACCACGATTAGCGCGAAAGACCAGATGCTCGATAGCATGGGCAACACCACTATCATCAATAGAGGGCGTTTTTATGCACAGCAACGCACGATAGGCGAAGCCTTCGCCGTGATTATCTTGATTAGTGAGTAATTCTAAATCTATATCCAAATCATCCCTTAACTAATACCAATTACAGTTAAGAACTGCCCACTTGTACGGGCTAAAATTAACGATAACTGCGTTGCCCTCAATCCCAATAGCTCGCTGTTACAAAATCGAGCGCCTTGTTCTAGTATATTTACCTTAGTACAACAAGCGCACCTACTCAATGTAATTGCTATAAATTATAATTTTAAATCGGTATATATCAGCCTTTGCATCGCGATAGACCAGTGCGTGTTGTGTCTGCTTTGCATGTTCTATCCCATTAAAACTTTTGCTTTATCTATTGACTTACTACACACAGGATCTGCTGCATCCATGACACCACCAGCCACCGATATCCGTCGCCTTCTCGCTACAGCTAGCACACGTCTCTTTCATCCAGCTATCACCGCGAAATAGATTAAACGAAAAGTCTTGTAACCAACTATATTCAATCGAGTTGTCTTTAACGTTCGGAAACGTTAGTGGTAATAGTTTAGCACTATGACAGGCTAACGCACAGCCATCTGGCGTGACGGTGAAAAAAGTACTGCGCCATCCCTAATATTGTGCGGTCGCTAGTAAGACATAGTCAGCATCCTATTGGGTAGCGAGCGCAAGCATTTGAGGGATCTGATTAATATTTTGTTTTGATATGACAAAATTTAGGTTCATGACAATTAAGCACGCTGATTTTAATAAAAACCAGTTATGGTTAGCGACGCACATCCCAACAATGATCACGACATCGACAACTCCTAACTGGCCTCAATTTTTGCTGTTAGTGATTATAAGAAACCTAATGGACTCGTGTTATAGCTCACTAGCAGGTTTTTGGTTTGTTGATAATGACCTAGCATCATCTTATGAGTTTCACGCCCGATGCCAGACTTTTTATAACCACCAAATGCCGCGTGTGCAGGATATAGGTGATGTTACTGGCGTGGTATTAGTAAAGTAATTACCATTGACGGGGGCAATCCACTGACCGCCAATAAGATTTTCGTAACGCGATTTAAAAGAAATGACAGAACCTTCGCTGCCAGGATGTGCATAGATCATAGTTCACCTCATTTAGCGTGTAGGATCCCCTTACCCAAGATCGATAACCTGCATTTTCAAGTAGCACGGGTATACAATGCGTTCTAAATCTGCATCGCCAGCACCAAGTGTGGTAAGCAGCAACATGACTGCCGACACAAGACCTTCTTCTCTCGTTGATTATTGGTCCTATGTTATTGGGTTTTAGGTTGTTTTTCTTTGCTAGGAAGGTTTGATGACATTTATATAGTCAATAAATACAGTGTGTTACGAAGCGAACATACTTAGCTATCCTGCTTAAAGGATGAGCAAGGTGAAACTAAAAGTGGATCGTGAGTGTCGACATCATTGTCAATATCAACCCAATATGCAATTAAATTAATGCGAGAGCCCTATCGCAATCGTCGTATTAAACTATAAATATATTGGCCTCTTTATGTAATTCGGCTGAGAGATTGGCAACATCTAAACTCGCTTTTGCGTTGATTCTCGAATCCTTTGCTACTTTGTCCCCAAGATCCCTAATTCTGACAATATTTCGGTCTACATCTGCAACAACCGCCGACTGCTCTTCAACAGCTGTTGCAACCTGTACTGTCATATCAGAAATCGCGTCAACGTCAGACACAATCTCGTTCAATACAGCTTCAGTATCTTGTGCTAGCGATACGCTGGCCAACCCCTGCTCTTTACAATGATTTATCGTGCTGACGATACCAGATGTGGTCGATTGAAGTTCACTGATGATGGTTGTGATCTCTGAGGCGGAAGCTTGAGTTCGAACCGCTAAAGTTCTAACCTCATCGGCGACAACCGCAAATCCACGACCTTTCTCTCCAGCGCGAGCAGCTTCGATTGCGGCGTTCAACGCTAAAAGGTTAGTTTGATCAGCGATACCCTTTATCACTTCTAATACGGACGAAATTCCATTACTCTTTACTTCTAAGTGAAGAGTTTTCCCTGCAGCACCAATAAGCTCATTTGACAACTGGTTGATATTTTGGACCGTTGCATCAAGCATATTTTTTCCTTCCCCGACTTTAAGTGCGGCGGCATCCGTTTTCTGTTTTGTGCTATGGGCATTATGAGAAATTTCAGTGGCAGTGAGCCCCATCTCGTTAACCGCCGTTGCCACCATATCCGTTTCAGACGCCTGATTAAATAAGCCCTCTGCTGTTTGTTCAACGTTCTGCGACACAATATTGGTTGAGTTTGTCAACGATTCAACGGTGACATTAAGATTTTTAATTAACGACTGGAAATGGACCATAAAGCTATTGAACTCGTTGGATATTGCGCCGATCTCATCGGAGCGTTCCTCACAACGTTGAGACAAATCATTACTCTTTCTGATCGAAGAAATTCGCTCTGAAAATACCTGTAACGGCGTTATTATTTGTCTGGCAATAACACTAATGATAAAGCCTAGCACTAACGAAACCGTAATGAATATCATTGAACTAACTTTATTTTCCCAGGACACGTATTCTTTGGCATAGTGGCTTAATCGTTCGACTTCTTGCTCAAGCAAGTTCTCCATATCCCTCACTATATTACGCATATCGCCTCGTATCCCCGACACCGAATCAAGTCCAATATTAGTCGTAGAGCTAACCAAGCTGTTAAATGCCATTTGGTACTTTTCAAGTAACTGAATGCTGTTAGGGCTGGTTAATATTGCCCGTAACGATTCAATGCCGTTATGGACACTCGCGACATCCTTTAGATCATTTCGTAATAGGAAATTTTTCTCATATCGCCTAATGGTTAGTAAGATTAGCGTTGACTGGTCATCATTGGCACTCGCAATGTTTCGTTCTAATTGATGCGTTGCTTTAATTAGCTGACCGTAAGTTCCCTGTGTTCTATTTAGGCCACGCGCTGTTGATAAATGCGCTAATTGTGAAAAATATCGGTGATAGTCATTTAGTTTTTGTGTAATAGCATCTATTTCCCCTGGCGCAATAGAGCAACATATCAGCATTTGTTTTAATTGCTTAATTAAAGATTGGGTGCTTATTGCATTTGTGTCGAAATCTTGCTGATATTTCGGGTTTTTTCTGAGTAAATAGTCTTTCTCATTACGCCTAAGCTGAAGCATAGATATCTGGATATCTTTCAAGCCAAGCTCGATCTCGTTGAGTGCAGATATTTTTTGTTGACTAATAGCTCTCTCGGTATATATCGCAACAAGGCCCACAGAGAGCAAGGTGATTATCAGGACTAATTTTCGCTTTATACTCATTTATATTTTCACTTTTGTTTTCGTGGATGCCAATGTAGCGCATTATTTTTAGTCCTATCGCTTGAATAAATAATCTGTGAATAACATCAAATAATGTTGCTAAACCTTAAAATCAGCATTTAATCAACGATATATAACTATCCAAAACTAGGATAGCCTAGCGACAGCAACCTGGATTATTAGTGTGTTATATATTGAACGGCGCATATACTCACATTTCCAACAATAAAAGTAAACTCTTAGTTTACTTTATGTAATGGGATCGCTAATATGTTCCGTATTGATACTAAGAGATAATGCAGATGTCCAAAAAAATGACTCTGTCACAGAAGAAACATATCGACATTATTGGTGCCGCTAAAAAAGAATTTGTTGAATACGGTTTTTTAGACGCAAATATGCAACGAATAGCCGACTCGGCACAAGTATCTAAACGTACCCTTTATCGTCACTTTCCCAGTAAGTCAGGTCTATTTAAAGCTGTATTAATTGGTATCGAAGATTCGGTAAGTGACAAAACGTGGTATCAATTTGATAGTGAGAAAAGCATTGAGTTGCAGCTACATGAGATCAGTTATCAGGAAATTGAAGTCATTTACAATACATACGGAATGCCATTATCGCGTACGATATTGATCGCATTTCTGCGCGAGCCAGAGATGGCCAATGAGTTAATACAACATACATATAATTATCAAGCGCTCACTAAGTGGTGTGAAGATGCAATAAATGCTGGAAGTTTAGTACCTGGCGATGCCAAATCAATGGTGTCCGTATACGTTAGTTTATTTCAAGGGCTGTTATTTTGGCCACAAGCGATGAATACAGAACTCACCCTTTCGGAGGATGAGATAGCAAGAAAAATAGACACAGTGACGGCAGTTTTCCTCCAATCGTATGGCCCAATCGTGAATCGATAATGTATTTGTGTTGGCGTTCATTTAACTTAATACCTTATTGTTTATTTCCTTTACTTAACTATTAACCATTATTTGGGAGAATATAGCGTCATGGTTTCTTATTTTGCAAACATGCCAAACATTTGGAAGAGTATCTTTGAACAAAGTAAGCAACCCATCTTGCTGCTATCAAAACACAGAATTGTCGCTTGCAATCAAGCGGCATTAGACTTTTTCGAATTTAGTTCGTATCAAGACTGTCTCGATGTCCACCCCAGTGAAATTTCTCCAGAATATCAACCCGATGGTCAAGACTCGTTCGTTAAAGCAAATAGTCTGTTTGACAAGACTAAAACGCTCGGCAGCTCGCAGTTCTATTGGGTGCATTTAACAGCCAATGAAAAGCTATCAAGAGTATTAACAACGCTAACGAATATATCGACTGATACGCAAGAAATATATTTTGCGCAGTTAGTTAGTCTCAATAAACATAAATCACTATTGCTCAACTTCGCCAATAATTTCCGCAATGATATAACGGGCGTTTCTAGCAAGGAAACCCATGATGTATTAAAATGCCCTAAGTCAAAAGACCTCGACTTTGACCTATTAAATCAGCATAAAAAAGCGATAGATGTTAGCGCGATAGTGTCAAAAACTGATGCAGCAGGGCGAATTACCTACGTCAATGATCTATTTTGTGAAATATCAGGATACAGTCGAACGGAATTGCTCGGTAATAGCCATCGAATTGTTAAACATCCCTCTACCGCGCGGTCTGTCTATTCTCAATTATGGAAAACTATTAAGCAAGGTGACGTGTGGCATGGTGTTTTAAAGAACCGAACAAAAGACGGTAAAGACTATCATGTGTCCAGTACTATCACGCCTATCTTTAATGATGATGCTCAGATAACTGAGTTCATCTCGATTCGTCATGACATCACCAAACTCTATGAACAAGATCACCTTTTATTACTTGGAAACACCGATGTGGAAACCTCTATTGCCAATAAAAACAAACTATTGGAAGAGCTCGATTCGCGTCAGTACCGCACATTAGCGATAGCTGAAATAGCGCAGTTAGGTGATATTCGACGAATTTATTCGCATCAAAATTACTTACAAGTAATATTAAGAGTCGTTAAGTTTTTTCATAACCAGTTGGTTGATGGCATATCAATATATCGAGACAGTGACGACCAATTCGCGTTTCTTTTGAACAAAACGATATGCGCTGATAAGTTTGAACATTGGTGTGCATGTATGATTAGACTATTTAATCACAGTGTTTTTATGATTGATCATATGCCGCTATCCCTGTCGATAAACATCGGGTTATCAAGAACTATCGATGAGACGTGTTATAACAAAGCATCATTGGCGCTAAGTTACGCCAAGAAACACAATTTAGCGATAAGCGCCTATCAAAAAAATGATAACCTTCAAAACGAAATTGTCACCTCCATGGCGTGGACACAAAAATTAACTCAAGCGATAAAAACTAAGAACTTCTTTATCTTCGGTCAACAACTTGTGGACGTAACTGGTGCACATTACTCAACCGAAGTATTAATGAGATTAAGAGACGATACGGATGCTACGTATATATCGCCGTTTTTATTTTTAGAGTTTGCCCGAAAGGCAAGCTTATATGAACTGATCAGCGAGCTAGTGATAAAGAAAGCGTTTGATTTTTGTGTCAGGACCCAACAGAGAATATCAATAAACCTTGAACAATCAGACATATTAAATGATCAAACATGTCACCTAATACTTACCCTACTCGAAAAAACTAACTGTGGGGGGTTGATTACGTTTGAGTTAGTTGAATCTCAAAGTTTGGATTTGGAAAGTGGTCGAGTGATAGCGTTTATCGAAGAAATAAAACGTTATAAGTGCCTTATCGCTATTGATGATTTTGGAAGTGGCTATTCGAACTTCAATTACCTAACGGTTTTGCCGATCGATATATTAAAAATCGATGGTTCATTAATAAAGGATATTGTCGAAAACCCAAAACATTTTGCGATTGTCAAAGCTATCGTCACTTTTTCGCATGCACTCGATATCAAAGTGGTCGCAGAGTATGTTTCAAATAAAGAGATTTTTAATAAGTTAACAGCGATTAACGTAGACTATTTTCAAGGATACTACTTTGACGAGCCGAGATATCTAGACTCCCAGTAAAACCAATTACGTTAAATTTTTACAATGGTGTAAACCATAATGTAGGTCAAAAGTATGAAAATAAACACGTTCGAACATTCAGATTATTTTTCTAAGCGCTTCTGTGATTCAGACTTATCTCGACAAAAGATTAGCAACATTGAATTTGAGGACTGTATATTCGAAAGCTGTGATTTTAGTAGCGCAATACTGCAAAACTGCCGTTTCATAGATTGTCAGTTTATCCGTTGTAATTTAAGCTTAGTTAATTTGGGTTACAGTCGCTTTAATCAAGTGGCCTTCATTGAAAGTAAACTGGTTGGCATTAATTGGGGCAACGTAACTTGGCCCATTTACACGCTGAGTTCCCCGATTAAATTTTCGCACTGTATCCTCAATGACAGCACATTTATTGGGTTGTCACTGACGGAATTAGTCATGGAGCATTGCAAAGCACATGATGTAGATTTTAGAGATGCTGACTTAGGCCACGCAACACTTAATCACAGTGACTTTAGTCACGCGAGATTCGGCAATAGCAATTTAACCAACGTAGATTTCACCGATGCGGTAAATTACGACATTGACCTAATGACAACACGCCTAACGGGTGCCAAATTTTGCCGCTTTGAGGCTGTAACTTTGCTCGAAAGCCTAGGTATTGAGCTGGTTGATTAATGCTCGTTTTATCCATTATGTTCGAGCATAAATCGCTAAAGGTAAATAAAGTAATAAATGTACCAGATTTAGGCTAGCACTGATTAAAAATTAGCATTACCATAGCGCTTTTAGTTTGAGCGGAAAATAGTCGTGTTTGAGAGTCTGGATTTAAGTGTAGTGGTTAATGTGTTTAGTCTATTTGGGATTGCTGTGTTTGCTATCTCGGGGGCATTAGATGCTGCGCGTAAACAGTTGGACGTGCTAGGTTTTATGCTGATCGGTACGCTAACAGGGCTTGGCGGCGGCACCATTCGTGACGTTTTACTTGGCCGCTTGCCGTTGTATTGGACGTTCGATTCAACTTTCGTTGGTTTGTGTTTAGTAATGTCTGTAATCACCTACTTTATCGCACCCAAACTTGAGTCTCGGACCAAGGCGCTAATCTGGATGGATGCCCTGGGGCTATCGCTTTTTTGTGTGACTGGTGCACAGATTGCTGTTCAGCTTGGTGCGCCTCCCTTAATTTGCATTTGTATGGGGGTTATTACCGCGACGTTTGGTGGGATATTGCGTGATGTGGTCTGTGGTTACGATTTGATCTTGGGCAGTCGTGAGCTGTATGTCACCACCGCGGTTACGGGCGCGTCAGTGTACTTAGGCTTACATTGGTTTGGGATGAGCGAAAACTACGCGGTGTTATGTGGCATGCTCGCCGCGCTATCCTTGCGTAGCGCGGCTATTATCTGGGGACTTACCCTGCCTTTCTACGGCCAGAACCGTTAGAAAGTGATGTTTAATTTGTCTAATTCGAACTCTTCGTCAAGTAACTGACCGATAATATTGTCACCGCACAGGTGATGGGCATATTGCATATGAAGACAGCGCACCTTATCCCACTGAGAAATACCGCCGATACCGTATTTGTCGAACAGTTCAATGAAGCCAAGTTCTTCTAAGCGAGCCTTGTCACTCGGTTCCATCGCTTCCCAGCGTGCCTTAACGTATTGCTGGTGGTTGGCATAGAATGTGTCGCGCAGGTCTTGATCGTCAAGGATCCTTTGCTCGATGTGCTTTGTCCAGCCACTGGTTTCTATCTTATTAATTGCCTTGTGCAAATCTTGCGAACACAGCCAGTACATTGTCGGAAAAGGTTTGTCAGCCACTAGTGAGCGTGTTTGCAATACGGTGGGAATGCCACCCGCCGTCTGATGAGCAATGCGTACAATACCGCGCGGTTGACGCCCTAATTGACGATTAATGATTTCTAGTTGTTGTTCGGTTAGCTCACAATTTGACATAGCTGTTATAACTCTGGTGCAAAAGGCGCATTATACCTTATTCGCTCGCAAAATTAACACTGTGGCGCTTTTAATCTGCTACAATCGCCACACTTATTATTGTTGTAGTAACCTCGTGAAACTAAAAGAAATCAGCAAAGCCCGTTATCAAAAACACCTCAATATTACGATCGCCGGCTGTATCGCTGCGCTATTACTTGGCGCCCTATCCCTCTCTGCACTCTTCATTGCCTTTGTGAGCCGTCCAGAGGGCGACAACTTTATGCTCAATCTAATGGCGGTAGTGATCAGTATTGCCGCGATCATCACGGCGTTATCAATGAACAGGCACAAGCCATTTTTTGACGAAGTTTATTACGTGTGGTGTCTGAAGATGGAACTCAATTTCATTAATGCAAAGTTGCACAAGATTGAAGGGGCTGGTGCAACCGACGATCTTGATGCTCTCACTGTATTACAATATTACTATAATGCGTCTCGTCAGTTGTGGACCCTTGATGATAATACGATTTCTATCGATAGCTTAGACGAGAAACAACAGCGTTTAGAGCGGCGATTAAGTCAACTAAGCAAGCAGGTTGCCTCTGAAAACTATCGCCGAGAGCAACTGAAAAAATGGTGAGCACTTTAATTTTACGTCAAAAAGCGTAATAATAAATGAATGGAAGACGAGAGGTAAACTACTGTGCACACATTAACAAATGAACAAGAGCAACAGCTTAATAGCTGGTTGTTGGATAAAGCGCCAAGCCAAACCCTGTCGCTAACCGCGGTTAAAGGATACTTGTTTGCGATCATTGCGTCCCCAGATCCAATAGACGTTAATCAATGGTTACCGCTAATTTTTAACGATAAAATGCAAAAAGTTCCGGATGAAATCACGCTTTGTTTAGCGCAGCTCTACAATGCCACTAGCGATGATATCTTTGAAAACGGTTATCAATTACCGCCAACGGTCGAGTTTTCAGACATGGCGGAAGCAAATTTTTTGAGTGGTCACCCGTTGCATGAATGGTCGTTAGGCTTTGCCTGCGGTGTCAATTTCTATTCGCAAAATCTGTTTGAACACATGCCAAGCGATACCGAGATCAGCGAAACATTTTCCTTAGCGGTGATGGCAATGACCTATTTCGCTAATCGAGATATTGCACAGGATATTGTTGAGCAGCAAGAGCAAACTAATCTTAGTCAATTTTCACCAGTAATGTTTGAAATGATCGGCGATTTAGTCGCCGACTACGCACAAATCGTTGAGCAAGCGGCATTAAGCACTGGCCTGTTCGATGATGACTTTGACGATGAAGAAGAATGGGACACACCACAAAATTAACACTCATTACAAGGCGATTTTGACAGGCAGCTGATCATGAACTAGATTTTAGGGAGAGTCTAACGGAGGATTTCACTGTGCACCTAGATGTAGATATTCATAATTACTACGAGCATTTGGTGGTTGAGTATATCACCACCAACGATTACGTTAGTTTATACAACAAAGAGTTTACCGCCGATGTTTGTTGTCTCGCCTTAAATGAATTGCCTCCTCGCTACATTCGCCATGATATCGATATGGCCTTTTATCTAACTTCAGCGCAGCGTCAGGCAATGGAGCAAGAAGTAGACAAAGCGATGCGTCATAGTCTGGCCTATTTACTCAACAAGGATACTAGCGGCGTATTGAAACAGGCGAGCTCGTAAACCGTTGTTGTCCGTCGGCAGTGAGCCACCGTATTTCTAGGCGCCATATCATTGATTCTAAATTACAAGCCCCAACAATAGACTGCGCCACAAACTGGCGCTGCTCTACGTCTGAAAAACTCAGTGGCACCATCCCCATGTTCATGGTTTGAGAGATCAATTTTCCTTGAACTTTAGACACGCGTTCTTTAAAGTCTAATTTGATACTGAATACTTCTTCCGCCACAAGGCCTTTTGAAATATAAATATCGACATTTTGTTGCTGCGCCATTTTTAGCATCGGTTGTTGGTTTAGTTTTGTCGGTTCGCAACCCAATAAGGTAATAATCAATATTATACCAACGAAAAGTTTAACCATTTTATGTCCCCCAAATTTCGTTACTATACGCTACCCCTATAAAATTCGTGGGTATTTATTAGGCATACAACTAAAGTTTTACAAAAATTTAGTGTTTTTAATAAGTTCAAATTTTAAATTTGATCCAAATCAAGCTACAATAGCGCCGTTTTAACGTAAAATATCACTGTCTGAATTAACATTTATCAATGTTAAGAAAGACAAAGGGTCCTATTTGGCAAGGAAACGCGGCAAATAGGTTTTTTCCAGTTGGAAGTTTTCAGCTGGGTTCAACAAGCACATGTAAGCACTGGAAGCCGAAAGATGACTCACACTAGTCCATCACACGCTGACTATAATTACACCGTTGTCCGTCAATTCGCAATTACCACAGTTATCTGGGGTATTGTTGGAATGGCAGTTGGTGTCTTTATTGCAGCACAGCTATACTGGCCACAATTAAATTTCGATACACCGTGGTTAACCTTTAGCCGTCTACGTCCGTTACATACCAATGCAGTAATTTTTGCCTTCGGTACTAGCGCACTCTTTGCAACGTCTTATTACGTTGTACAACGCACCTGTCAAACAAGATTGTTTAGCGATAAGCTAGCAAGCTTTACCTTTTGGGGTTGGCAGCTCGTTATCATATCCGCCGTTATCTCATTACCGCTAGGTTATACCTCTTCAAAAGAGTATGCCGAGTTGGAATGGCCTATCGATATTTTAATCACCATTGTTTGGGTGGCTTATGCGGTTAACTTCTTCGGAACGTTAATCAAGCGTAAAACATCCCACATTTATGTAGCAAACTGGTTCTACGGTTCATTTATCTTAGTTGTTGCGGTATTGCATATTGTTAACAGTGCGGCAATTCCACTTGATTGGGGTAAATCTTACTCTGCTTACGGTGGTGCTACTGACGCTATGGTACAGTGGTGGTATGGTCATAATGCCGTAGGTTTCCTACTAACTGCTGGTTTCCTAGGTATGATGTACTACTTTGTCCCTAAGCAAGCGGATCGTCCAGTTTACTCTTACCGTTTATCAATCGTTCACTTTTGGGCATTAATTGCGCTTTACATCTGGGCTGGTTCACATCACCTGCACTACACCGCGCTTCCTGATTGGACGCAAACGGTAGGCATGGTTATGTCAGTTATTCTATTCGCGCCTTCTTGGGGTGGTATGATTAACGGTATCATGACGCTGTCTGGCGCATGGCACAAACTACGTACCGATCCTATTTTACGTTTCCTTATTGTTTCATTATCTTTCTACGGTATGTCTACCTTCGAAGGACCGATGATGGCGATTAAAACTGTTAACGCCCTATCACATTACACAGATTGGACCATTGGTCACGTACACTCTGGTGCATTAGGTTGGGTTGCAATGGTTTCTTGTGGTGCTTTATATCACATGATCCCGCGCCTCTACGGTAACACTCACATGTACAGCACTAAGCTTATCAACACCCATTTCTGGTTAGCAACGATCGGTACTGTATTGTACATCGTAGCGCTATGGATTTCTGGCGTAATGCAAGGGTTGATGTGGTCGGCTGTGAATGCTGACGGTACATTGACTTATAGCTTCGTTGAGTCGCTACAAGCCTCTTACCCATTCTACCTAATGCGTTTCATTGGTGGTTGTTTCTTCATCTCGGGTATGTTCATCATGCTATATAACGTGATTAAGACAATTAGAGCACCGGCTGGTACGTTACTCGAACCGCAAGCGGTGTAAGGAGCGATAAACATGTTTAAAAAATTAAATCACGAACTTGTTGAAAAAAATGCTGGCTTGCTTGCTGTATTAACCATCGTAGCGATTAGTTTCGGTACGCTTGTTGAGATCACGCCCCAGTTATTTTTAGCAGAAACCAATACACCGATGAAGAATATGAAGCCGATGACTGCCTTGCAGTTTGAAGGTCGCGATATCTACATCCGTGAAGGTTGTGTTAACTGTCACTCACAAATGATCCGCCCATTCCGTCATGAAACAGAGCGTTATGGTCACTATTCATTAGCTGGTGAGTCTGTTTGGGATCATCCATTCCTATGGGGTTCTAAGCGTACAGGTCCAGATTTGGCTCGTGTTGGCGGTCGTTACAGCGACTCATGGCATGAAGCTCATCTAATTGACCCGCGTGCTGTGGTACCTGAGTCTAACATGCCTGGCTTCCCTTGGTTGGCAGAGAACGTGTTATCGGGTGACAAATCGGCGGCTAAATTATCTTTGTTTAAAGATCATTTTGACGTGCCATACACCGACGAAGATGTGGCTGGCGCGAAAGCAGCCGTTGAAGGCAAGACTGAGCTCGAAGCTCTAATTGCATACCTTCAGCATCTTGGTACTAACTTAAAATAGGAGTTCCCATGGATTACGGCACATTTAGAGGCATCGTAACAGTGGGAATGCTGATTTTGTTTATCGGCATTTACACTTGGGCGTTTAGTCCTCGTCGAAAGAAAGGCTTTGATCAGGCGGCCAATTTAGTATTTGACGACGAACAAAATCTAACTCAAGACAGAAAATCAGGAGAAGAGTCCAAATGAGTACCTTCTGGAGTGCATGGATTATTATCGGTTCGTTCATTGTTATCATCGGCTGTGCGTACCTGCTACGCATGGTTATTGTTGATAAGATGGGCGTTGAAGAAGGCGGCGAAATGCCGCATAGCTTTGATGGTATCGTCGAGCTCAATAATCCATTACCTAAATGGTGGACGATTATGTTCGCCGTCAGTATTGTGTGGGGCATCGGTTATTTCGCCCTCTACGGTATAGCAAACTATAGTGGTCCACAGCATTGGAAAAGTGCCAACAAACTGGTCTATTCATTGGCAGAATCTAAAGCGGCTGTTATTGCAGCACGTGATAGTGGCGCAGTGGTTCAGTATGATGTGGAAATGGATGGCGCAGATGCTCGTTATGGCGCAACATTTGCCAAGTACGCGGCTCAGTCTGTTGAAGAATTAATCAAAGATCCCGATGCTATTAAAGTGGGTCAGCGCTTATTCATTCAAAACTGTGCACAGTGTCATGGTAGTGATGCTCGCGGTCAACGTGGTTTCCCTAACCTAACCGACACCGACTGGTTGTATGGCGGTAGCTTTGACAAGATCAAAGAAACTGTAATGCACGGTCGCGTTGCAACGGGCATGATGGCTTGGAAAGACACCCTAGGTGGCGAAGAAGCTGTTGAGCAAGTGGTAACCTACGTACAAAGTTTAAGTGGCCGTAGAGTTAACGCTAAAATGGCAGCTGCTGGTAAAGCGAGATTCGGTTTATGTATGGCTTGTCACGGCGTCGATGGTACTGGTAATCAAATGATGGGCGCACCTAACCTTACTGATAAAGTATGGTTATACGGCGGTTCAAAATCAGCGATTACAGATTCTGTATCCAACGGTCGTTCAGGCGTAATGCCTGCGTGGAGTGAAATCCTTGGTAGCGATAAAGTACACGTAATTTCAGCCTATGTTTATAGCTTGTCTAACAAGTAAGAACGACTGAACTTACCGCTAAAGGGGGCTCCAACTGGAGCCTTCTTTTTATTATTCTCGTCTTTATTGTTAAATAGTCAGTTTATTGCCATTAGTTAAAAATGTTGTTAGCTAATGAGAATGAATTTTTAGAGTGAGTTAAAAAATGAATGATATTGAACCTTGGTATAAGCAGTTTTGGCCATGGGTATTAATTGGGTTACCGACCACTGCCGTTATCGCCGGTGTGACGACACTATTTATTGCAATCGAAAACAAGCCGGACATGGTGGTGGAAGACTATTATAAGAAAGGTAAGGCAATTGATGTCGACTTAACCCGTCTTGATAATGCCTTTAAACTTGCACTTAAATTTAGATTGGCCGTCAAAGATCAACGTTTAACATTAAAGCAAACCTTCGGTGAACCACAGAGTGCAGCCCTACGCATTCGTTTTATTCATCGCACTTTAGCAGCGAATGACTTTGAACAGTTGCTTACCGCGGATGGACAAGGCGTCTACACCCTGCCCTTAGACAAGCCGCTCGTTGGAAAGTGGACGATTCAAGTGGAATCATTCGATGGCGCATGGCGTATTCAGACCGTCGATAAGTTTCCGAGCCAATTTGACACTATTTTTGACTCGTTTGACCGTTAAACCACGATGAATCAGCACAGTTGTTACCACTGTGGCGAACTCGTTCCTCGTGGGATTGTGCTTAGCGTCGACATATTTTCGACACCTCGCGCGATGTGTTGCGCCGGATGCCAAGCCGTTAGTCAATCAATTGTCGATACGGGATTGACTAACTATTATAAGCATCGCACTCAAACTGGAGCACAAGCAACGGCGCTCGTACCAGCACAGCTGCAGGAAATTCTCGCCTTTGATCACAGCGCGATTGCTGATGACTTTGTCCAGCGTGGTGAACAACACAGCGACGTGTTATTGAGTGTCGAAAACGTGAGCTGCGCGGCATGTGCTTGGCTTATTGAAGGCACCTTAATAAAGCTAGACGGTTTAGTTAAATGTAACGTCAATACCACGACCGCTCGTATCTCAATCACTTGGGATGTTAATCAGCTCAAGCTCTCTGATATCCTGTTAGCCATCGCACACGTAGGTTACAAAGCTTACCCATTTCAGCCAGACAAAGCTGAACAGCAAGAAGTAGCAACTGCTAAAGCGCATCTGCGTAAGCTCGTTGTCGCCGGTCTTTGTACCATGCAGGTAATGATGTTTGCGATGGCGACTTATGTTGACTCTCTTAACACATTAAGTGACGAACTAAGCCTCTATTTTCGCTGGATAAGCCTATTCATCGTACTGCCAGTCGTTATATACAGTGCCTCACCATTCTATAAAAATTCGTTGTCGGCAATTAACGCCAAGCGGCTTAATATGGATATCCCAGTTTCCATTGCCGTGCTACTGGCTTATAGCGCGAGCGTTTACGCGACGTGGTTTGGTGTGGGCGAGGTTTATTTTGAATCGGTGTCAATGTTTGTGTTCTTCTTATTGCTAGGTCGTTTTTTCGAGCAAAGAGCGCGTAAGAAAGCCTCGCAAGTAAGCAGTAACCTGTTAAAGCTTATTCCGACAACGGCAAATCTCATCGACTGTAACCAACAACTTACGAGCGTTCCCGCGAAGACATTGGCTATTGGCGATATTGTTCTCGTTAAGCCCGGTGAAACGATACCGGGTGATGGTTGCATTATGTCTGGTTCATCACATGCCAATGAAGCAGTACTCACCGGTGAACAATTGCCTGTGGCTAAGGAGCCAGGCGACGGTGTATATGCCAGCACCATCAATATAGACAGTCAATTAACCGTTAAGATCACTAGCCAACGTGGCGACCAATTAATTTCTCAAATCATTCGTTTGCAAGAGCAAGCCAGTTTTACTAAGCCTCGTTTGGCAACGATCGCCGACAGTCTTGCACAGTATGTGGTGATAGGCATCTTGTTATTATCGAGCCTAACATACATTGGCTGGAGCCTATTGGGTGATGACCATGCTTTTTGGTATGCGATAGCTGTGCTTGTGGCCACCTGTCCTTGTGCGCTGAGTCTTGCAACACCTTCGGCTTATACGTGCGCGCGCGCTACGTTATCGAGTCACGGGTTGTTACTTCGCAGCACCAGCGCGTTTGACACCCTAACCCGGGTCAGTCATATCTGCTTCGACAAGACAGGAACGCTAACCACTGGCGATTTTACAATCTCAAGCGTTGACAGTCAGCGCGACCACAGAGAAGTATTAGCCATTGCCGCCGCGCTTGAATCACATTCTCAGCATCCGATAGCGCGTGCTTTTGACCGTTACCTTATGACCGACTCCATTGTTTGCAATACCAAAGCCGTATCAGGCGCGGGCATTGAGGGCCAAGTCAATGGCGATTATTATCGTATGGGCAGTGCCGAATTTGTTGGTGTCACCGCCAAAAGCGCTGATAGTCGTTTAGTTATCTACTTGGTCGATGCAGATAATAATATGGTCGCCAGCTTCGCTCTGGAAGATGAATTACGCACACAGAGCGTACCGCTTATTAGTTATTTGAAAGATCAGGGCATTGCCACTACCCTGCTCACTGGCGATAATTCGAATCATGCGCGTCTAATCGCTAATACGGTGAGTGTTGATCGCGTTAAGCAAGGTCAAACGCCAGCGCAGAAACTAGCGTATATCCATCACTTACAGCAACAACCAACCAATATCGTTGCGATGTTTGGAGATGGCGTCAACGACGCACCGGTGTTAGCCGGCGCGCATATATCCTTTGCTATGGGCACCGGCAGTGATATAGCAAAATCTAGCGCCGATATTATTCTACTCCATGATGATCTCGCTAAGGTAAAAGTTACGCTAGCGTTAGCACATCGGGTCAACCGTATTATTAAACAGAATTTTAGTTGGGCGCTAGGGTATAATTTGATTGCGGTGCCCTTTGCGGTACTCGGCTATTTACCGCCCTACTTGGCAGCACTTGGTATGTCACTAAGTTCATTGATTGTGGTGTTAAACTCACTGCGACTATTAAAGGTTAATAAATGAATATCTTGTTTTTTCTGATCCCCGTAGCGCTGATCATTGTCGTTATCGCAATCACGTTCTTTTTTTGGGCCGTTAAGAGTGAGCAATTTGAAGATCTCGATCGCCAGGGGTCTAACATCTTATTTGATGATGAACCCGATAATAACGACAAGTCGCAATAATGTCTTGGGAGCAAGTCGAACACTTTAATTTCTACGCCGCCTTACTGATTGGATTCATGAGCAGTGCCCATTGCATCGTAATGTGTGGCGGGGTGGTCTCTATTTTAAGTGCCAACATCCCGCTTCATCACAATCATGGCATAACCCGCCTGGCTTATCTACTAGCCTATAATGGCGGGAGAATATTGAGCTATTCCATCGCCGGTGCGTTATTGGGCTTTAGTTTTGGTTTTTTTGCACTAAAGTCACACCTAATATTTGAAATATTACAGCTCGTTGCAGGCGTCATGCTGGTGTTGGTTGGCCTCTATATCAGTCAGTGGCTTAATCTGATCAGCTATATCGAAAAACTAGGCCAACGGCCATGGAAACTACTATCCCCTGTGGCTAAAAAACTGATTCCATTTCAGTCACCACTGGCTGCAATCCCCTTCGGATTTGTTTGGGGCTGGTTACCCTGTGGCCTCGTTTACAGTACGCTGACGTGGGCTGCCGCATCAGCCGATCCAGTGCAGGGATCCTTGATTATGCTCGGGTTTGGTTTGGGTACCTTGCCGACGATGCTCGCGGTAGGTTTATTATCAAGCCATCTTAAGTCTTTGCTCCAACTAAAGATTGTTAAATATTGCAGTGCGATAATCGTGATCAGCTTCGGGTTCAATATAATTTACACCAGCACGCGTGATTGGTATTTTTGATCTAGCTCAAGCCATAATTTAGTGCTAGTATACGCACGATATTAACCCACCAATTGGTAACATCGACAACATGAGCTCACATAACTGTTCAGGCGCCAGCGCCAGCGCGATCCACTGTCAAAACTGTAGTATGGCAGATCTTTGTATTCCGTTTAGCCTAAATGACACCGAAATAGGTCAATTAGACAACATTATCGAACGTAAGAGGCCGATCCAAAAAGGTGAACTGATCTGTAGTGCTGGGGACCACCTCGACTCAATATTTGCTATTCGTTCAGGCAGCTTTAAGAGTTATACCATCACGCCTGATGGCCATGAGCAAGTAACTGCGTTTAACCTCGCTGGCGATATCGTTGGTTTCGACAGTATTGGTCGTGGTACTCACCAAAGTTTTGCGGTAGCGCTTGAGACGTCGATGGTCTGCGAAATACCATTTGAAACGATTGAACAGCTATCAGGTCGTATGCCACGGCTGCGCCAACAGATCTTACGCCTAATGAGTGATGAAATTCTAGGTGACCAAACCATGTTGATGTTGCTGAGCAAACGTAGTGCCGAAGAGCGTTTAGCGACCTTTATCGATACCTTAGGTGACCGACACGGCGAGCGCGGCCTTTCATCTAAAGAATTTAGATTAACCATGACCCGTGGAGATATTGGTAACTATCTGGGATTAACCGTCGAAACAATTTCTCGTTTGTTGGGCCGCTTCCAGAAAAGTAATATGATTGCGGTACAGGGTAAGTACGTAACCATTATCGATAAAGAGAGCCTGTCAGCGTTAAGCGGTATTAATACTCTGCGCTAGTCCTTGATTTATCACGAAGAAAAGCCGGCATTTGCCGGTTTTTTTTGTTTTTAGTTTAAAAACGATGTAAAGTTTGATCTAAACTCGGTTATTTACAGCAACTTGTCGTATATTTAATTACATCCATTTCTATTAAATATGTGGTCTTGTTGTGCTCAGAGAAAAAAACTAGAACAAGGCGCTTGATTGACTAATAGCTGGCTATTAGGATTGAGAGTAACGCGGTTATCGTTAATTTTAGCTAGCGCAAGTGATCAATTAATTATTGGAAATGGTATAAATTAATAACAAAGCTTGAGGCATTGATATGATGGAATATAAAAATATCTTGGTGATGGTCGATCCCACTAAGCAAGAACAACCCGGTTTAGACAGAGCCGTTTATCTCGCCCGAAATTATGGCGCCAAGGTATCGGCTTTTCTGTGTATCTATGATCTTTCCTACGAAATGACCTCGATGCTATCAGCGCAAGAACGCGAGGCAATGCAAGAAGGCGTCATGGTACAACATCGTCAGTGGCTTAAAGACTGCACTGAAGTCTATCCAGATCTCGAAATTCAGTCATTTGTTGCGTGGCATAAGCGCCCTTTCGAAGCAGCAATTGAGCACATTAAAGAACATGACAACGATCTGTTGGTCAAATCCACCCATAAGCACGATAAACTCAAATCGGTAATATTTACCCCCACCGACTGGCACCTATTACGTAAGTCACCCTGTGATGTATTACTCGTTAAAGACCATGATTGGCCGCGTGATGGCACCATTGTCACCGCAATTAATGCAGTCAGTGAAGATTCTGACCATATCAACCTCAACAATAAGGTGATGCAGCACGCGACCGACTTGGCGAAAGTGATATCGGCCAAGGTAAAAATTGTTAACGGCTATCCGGGCACACCGGTCAATATTGCAATCGAGATCCCAGAGTTCAATGCGCAGGAATATAATGATTCCGTTAAGCAGCACCATATTAACGCCAGCATCGAGATTGCTAATCGTCATGGACTGGGGGTGGAAGATTGTTTTATCCAGGAAGGATTGGCAGAAGATGTGATCCCTTCGGTAACTAAATCCCTGGACGCTGAGCTGTTAATCATCGGTACTATTGGCCGTACGGGGCTGTCTGCCGCTTTCATCGGTAACACCGCCGAGCATGTTATCGACCGCATAAACTGTGATTTATTGGCGGTAAAACCCGATGGCTTTGTTAGCCCCGTATAATTAATTCGTTATCAAGCTCAAAAAATGATATTTGAGCTATAAGGCCGCCATTGTTACGGTTATAATGGCGGCTTTATTTTTCGATATAGTGATCCTTTGTATGCCCAGCTCCCTTTCTGACGCCGAATCAACCATTAAAAGTAAATTAAAGAAACTCGATAAGCGCTTATCAAGAAACGTTGGCAAGGCAATCGCTGATTTCAATATGATCGAAGATGGCGATAAGATCATGGTCTGCCTCTCTGGTGGTAAAGACAGTTATGTGATGCTAGACATCTTACGCAGCCTCAAAAAAAGAGCACCTATCCACTTCGATATTGTGGCGGTTAACTTGGATCAAAAGCAACCTGGATTCCCAGAGCATATATTACCTGCCTATCTCGACGAATTGGGTGTCGATTACAAGATCGTTGAGGAAGACACATATTCTATCGTGATGGATAAGATTGAGCCCGGTAAAACCACTTGTTCACTTTGTTCACGCATGCGTCGCGGTATTTTGTATCGCACCGCCAAAGAGCTCGGCGCCACCAAGATCGCGCTAGGTCATCACCGAGATGATATGTTAGAAACAATGATGCTCAATATGTTTTACAGTGGAAAATTGAAATCGATGCCACCGAAACTTGGCAGTGATAACGGTGAGCATATTATTATTCGTCCCCTTGCTTACTGTGTTGAATCTGAAATCGCTGAATTTGCTAAGCTTAAAGAGTTCCCTATCATTCCTTGTAACCTGTGTGGCTCACAAGAAAATCTACAGCGCCAAGCCGTAAAGTCAATGCTAAATGATTGGAGCGAACGTTTCCCTGGTCGCATCGAGTCGATGTTTACCGCAATGCAAAATGTTGTACCTTCACATCTGGCCGATGGAGAGCTGTTCGACTTTAAGAACATTCACGTTGGTGACATTGTCGAAGGCGGTGATACAGCCTTCGATCAAGAGATTGAAACTAATGCCACACCAAGTGCGACACCCGTTCAGGTAATTGAGCTAACTTATACCAATCTAGGTAAGTAAGTGGTCTACTTTTTTACAATAATAAATTGATTAGACCAAGGCATTTATTAGCGTGCTTAGTGATTCTAAGCAGTTAATAAATAACGCAGGAATCATTAATTTAGGCCGTAAAAAATGATCAGATACTTTGCTAGGTTGGTATTAATCCCACTATTTAGCTAATATCGGCGTAACCTTTTCAACAGTTGCGCCAAATTTTAACTGACCATTGGCCTTAAATTTTGACACCTGCTCTGCAGTGAGGACAAACTCATTGTTGCCCAAAGGCGCGAACTCAATCGCCGACGAATCGTCAGTGTAAACGTTAGGTAACGAGCCCTTTGCCAATTTAAACTTGAGCCCGGTGATCTCAGGCATAAAATACTTACCCGGCCAACCCGCCAACGTCGCGTACATCGACTTAAATTGTGCTAGCCATTGCGCCGGTTTTTCTACCGTAACATGCTCTAACTCAAACTCCGCGACAGCGATTTCCATCGCGAGATGACAAGCCACTTCTTGCTCTGTGACCAAGGTAACGGCGGCATGATCCTGTTTCAACTTCTTGTCCAACGGTAATAGGAGTTTGCCACCCTTGGTGACCGATAGATCAAAAGACTGCTCACCGTCACTCAAATAAACGCGCGTTGTGGGACAAACCCTATCAGTGCCGGTCTCTCGTAAAAAGAAGTTAAGCGATAGCTGTGAAAATTCGGTGTTTTGCGCCGTTTTAAGGCTCTTGTAGATACCGCCGTAAGTAAAGGATGTTTCACTGACGGCAACGGCGCTGTTGCTTGCCAATAACAGCGCCGCGGCGCCAAAAAAAGTAAATCTATTCATTGCTATAAATAAGCCTTGTTGTGTCGAAGCATTTGCAGTAGTTCTACCACATAATCTTGTTGGCGTTCAGAGTAATTAAGTAAGCCAGGCGCGAGAAACTCTGCCTTAACGGGTAGGTTATTTTGACGAAGCTCTAAACGTATCTGTCTTAAATCGTTGTAGGCCGGATGAGTATTGAGATTACTTAAATAACTCGCGATGGATGCGTCAACACTCTCAAAAACGCGCACCTCGTGGTTTGCATCGTCATTCCTAGAGCTGGGGACCAAGCCACAGCCCTTGGAGAAGCACCATTGACCAAAAAAATTGAGCCCCAAACGGGCAAATCTTGATGTACCCCAACCAGACTCGTTAGCCGCCTGCACCATCACCAATTCGCGCGGGATAGTGTCGACACGAATTAATAACTGCTCAACCCCAACGGCTGAATCAACAAGCGTTTTAGCCTTGAAGCGCAACGCTATCTCGGTGATCCGTTGTAACTGCTCGACAGATAGATCGTTCCACATGGCGCCATTTTCGATGTTGGCTACAATATCCAATAGAAATTGACGCTGGCGCGCGATATCTCTGTTGGCTTGAACGACACCCGGACGAATAAAATCAAAAAATGCCTTCTTTTTAGTGCGAACATCTTTTATCGCGGCAAAGTCAGGCGTTTTAAATTTGTGCGTTATCTTTTGTTTTTGTACCACGGGTCCAGAAGTTCCAACCGGCGGCTTGTAATAAAACAATTTAAGCGCGAATACCGCTAGCACCAATAGTGCCAGTGCGAGTGTGAGCCGTGCCACTAATCCAAATCTCATCAATTTATGCCTCAAATTCACCATTATTAGCGTCCGGCGCATCAGTTGCTTGGGACTGCATATCGAATAGTTGCTGGTACAACAGACCCTTAACATTCATATAGAACGGCAAGGTGATAATTAGTGCGACACCCATCGTGTAAAACGATAACAATATCGCGATGATTAACCAAATATAGACCAAAAGCAACATAAACCATTGTTTACTTAAGGTTTGTGCTGATAATTTTACCGCACGAAACATACTTATATTTCGATCACACATTAACATTGGCGCCATGGAGAGTACCACCATCAAAAAGATGCCCGGTAGTATCAACAACATAAAGCCTATTTGTACTAACAACATAATAACCATCGCTAATACGATTAGCTTAGCACTTTGTGGCGCAATGAATTTGATATCGCTAAATTTAATCGTCTCGCCTCGTGCAGCGCTAAGGCCCATTAACATCAAGCCAACCTCTATGGGGGTGAGCAACAAGCCGATAACAGCGCTCGACTTAGTAATAATATCTAATAGACTTGCCTCAGGGCTGCGCGCTTGCAACCACTCCATTAGCGCTTGGTTGGCGAAATAAATCACTAACATTGATAGCGCGATCAGTGGTAAATAAACCAGAAAGTTAGTCTTGGTTAGCTTTATGCCATCTTTTAGTATAGCTAATGCCGATAGCCTAGTTGGTTGTGTCATGGTTCTCTTTTGCGTTAAGTCAAACTTACCCCATTATAAAGGGTTTACTAGCGGCATTAAATCCCTAAATTATCGATATTTTTCGGTCTTGTTCATAAATACTGTTACAATTTAAGGGTAACCATTGTTCGAGTACTACGTTAAAGTATCGGAAAGCACAACGTCGAGAATTATCTATGCCACAAAAACGCAATATATTCATTAGGGCCATTAGTTTCCTATGGTCTGTTATCAATAACACCAGAAAATTGATCTTAAATCTTATTGTCTTTGGCTTATTTGTGGTGATCATCGCCGCATTAAGCAAGGATGGCCAAGTAACCGCACCGCAAGACGCTGCCTTAGTGATCAATATCCAGGGTAGTTTGGTCGAACAAAAGCGTCCTAGCGATCCGCTAGATCAACTACTTAAAGACAGCCATGAACAATCACAAGACGAAGAAACGCTGGTCTCTGATGTATTGGATGCTATTGAGTCAGCCCACAATGATGACTCAATTAAAATGTTAGTGATCGATTCATCAGCAATGCAGTGGGGATCGTTAAGTAAGCTACAGACAATTGGTAAAGCGCTCACTGAATTTAAGCAAAGCGAAAAACCAATTTATGCGATTGGTGGTAGCTTCAATCAAGCACAATATTATTTAGCTAGCTTTGCCGACAAAATCCTAATGAATAGTAAGGGAATGGTCTCGATAGATGGATTTGCTCGTTATCGTTTGTATCATAAAGCCCTGTTAGAAAAACTAAAGGTCAACGCCCATGTTTTTCGTGTTGGTACATTTAAGTCTGCATTAGAACCTTTCTTGCGTAATGACATGTCGATGGCAGCGAAAACAGCCAATAAATCATGGCTCAACGACTTATGGCATGCATACGTCAGTGATGTTTCGGCGCAGCGTGAACTAAGCCACGCCGAGTTCGATCTAAGTATTAAAGATTATCTGGTCGCCGTTAAAGAGGCTAAAGGAAATTTCGCGCAAGCCGCTTTAGATCTCGGGCTGGTTGATGAAATCGACTCAAACATTAATATTCTAAAGACCTTAGTCGATTTAGTGGGTCCTTCGAAAAACAAACTAAGCTACAACAAGATTGGCCTCAATAGCTATCTTGCTCAGCAACGTACCCTCCCTGACCAACAGCAAACCGCAAACATCGCGATTATCGTTGCCAAAGGAACAATTCTTAATGGCCATCAACCTGCTGGTCTCATTGGCGGCGCAAGTACCTCGTTATTGTTACGTAAAGCACGCTTAAATGATGATATAAGAGCGGTTGTATTACGAATCGATTCTGGTGGCGGTAGTGCCTATGCGTCCGAGCAAATTCGTACAGAAGTACTAGCGCTACAACAAGCAGGAAAACCTGTGATAGCATCGATGGGCAGTGTGGCCGCATCTGGGGGTTATTGGATTGCCGCCAATGCCGATAAAATCATCGCGCAGCCAACGACCATAACCGGTTCTATTGGTATCTTTGGCATGATCACTACCTTTGAACGTTCACTCGAATCTATTGGTGTATTCACCGATGGCGTGGGTACGAAAGAGCTTTCTGGTGTTGGGATCACCCGAGATTTACCAAGCGGTTTTAAAGATCTGATGCAAGCTCATATCGAACACGGCTATGCCCAATTTATTGGATTAGTCAGTTCCGCGCGTAGCATGACGCTTGAAGAAGTCGATGCCATTGCACAAGGCCGCGTGTGGTCAGGTAGCAAAGCGCTTGAGTTTGGGCTAGTGGATGAGTTGGGCGGGCTTGAGCTAGCCATCGAAAGTGCGGCAAAGATTGCGAATCTTCAAGAGTACTCAACCATGATCATTCGCAAAGAGCTGACGCCAATGCAGCAAATCTATCGTGATATCCTTAAAGGGAGTATAGATACATTAGGTATAGAGCCGCGTCCAGCGACTTCATTATCAAAAATATTTGGTACTATCGAGCAATCGCTATCGACCTTTCGCCAATTTGACGATCCGCAAAATGCCTATCTATATTGCTTAGAGTGTCAATACTAGCCAACCGTGATTATTTAGCTTGTCGTACATTTTCGACAAGCTAAACTCCCTCCCCACCGTCTTGTGCGTTATACTGCCCTCATTGAACTATTTTAGTCCCATTTACTGAGTACCTTTTTTGACATGACTAAGAAGAAAATTTACATCGCTTATACTGGCGGTACCATTGGCATGACGCCTTCGCCTGAGGGATATCGTCCTCAAACTGGTTTTTTAAGTGATTGTGTTCATTCCAACCCTGAGTTTTCGCGCTCAGAGATGCCCGAATTTACCATCAATGAATACTCACCGCTAATTGACTCGTCAGATATGAAGCCGAGTGACTGGCAACGTATCGCACAAGATATCAAGGTCCGTTATGATGATTACGATGGTTTTGTGATCTTGCACGGCACCGATACGATGGCTTATACGTCATCTGCACTCTCGTTTATGCTACAAGGCTTGACCAAGCCAGTCATTGTCACCGGTTCCCAAATCCCGTTTGCGCAACTGCGCTCTGATGGACAATCAAATCTCCAAAATGCGCTGTATTTGGCTGCATATTATCCGGTTAATGAAGTGTCGCTATTTTTTAACAATAAGCTGATGCGGGGTAACCGTTCAACGAAAGCTTATGCGGATGGCTTTAACGCATTCGAGTCGCCTAACCTGTCTGAACTATTGACGGTCGGGATAAACATCGAATTAATTGAAGGCAAAATCAACAAACCTCCCGACAAGCCGTTTAATGTTGACAACATCAGTGGCCAACCTATTGGGGTTGTGATGCTTTATCCGGGGATTAACGCAGCGGTGGTTATGAACATCATCAAGCAACCCGTCAAAGCGCTAATCATGCTCAGTTATGGGGTTGGCAACGCGCCACAAGATCCAGAGCTACTCTCTGTACTGGCGAAGGCCAACAAAGATGGTATTGTGATCATTAATCTTAGCCAATGCCAACGCGGAAAGGTTAATATGTCCGGCTATGCAACGGGTAACGCGTTACAACGCTGCGGCGTGCTTAGTGGTGCCGACATGACGGTGGAAGCTGCACTAACCAAGCTCCATTGGTTACTTTCGCAAAAAGAATCGTTAACGAACATAAAGCTCATCATGCAGCAAAATATCGCGGGTGAATTGAGTCCCTAAAACCATAGAACGCACCGCCCACTCTGCAACACTTCAATGATTGGGCGTTACTGCACTAGTGATCAATAATACATAGTGATCATTTGGGGGGAACGGTAGTTTTTGGGCATAGCTTGTCTTTTCGTCGTCAGATGAATTTCTTGATCCATTTGTTCATTGTAATATCCCGGACACAGAACCAATTATCTCTTTAACATCTAACTTCATTGATTCACGTGTTAAATAAGTCACGTTCGCCAGCCATTCATGCTTCAAACTTCCAAACAATCGCCTAAAACAACGCTCGGTCTAAACATTCGAATAAAAACGCCTAATCAGTGGATCATAGTATCGTGCATCCATGCCACCTTATAACGGCCGTCGTAGCCATATGATGACAACCTAATAGGCTAATAATCTCTTAACTCATTATTTATCAGTTATGTTTTTTGGCTGCTCCTTTTTTTTCTAACACTTCGAGAAACTTATTTACTTGGTCGCTTTCACAATAAATCTTAGCCTTAGAGCCGTCAGTAGCTTCTATCGTAATGCATTTCCAAAACAAAACTCTAGATATCTTAACTTGTCTAGTGACATCAAGCTTTCTATGGTAAGAGTAACTTGTTAGGCCCAGTATCACCTCTCCATAGCTAACTCCTACTTTTGAATATGAACCAGAAAAATAATTAATCCTCCCAGCTGAGTTAAAGCAAAATGTTCCCGCACAGCGAAAAGTATAACTAAGATTTTCTTTTTGTTTATTTTGAGTTAATAAATACGAAAAAGATCCTATGAATAGAAAGTCAATTAAAACAAAAATAATAATTATGAATAATATCAATTTTAATCCTCAAACCAAGAACTTACTTCGTTCACTACATCGGCAATAATTGTCGTTTTAAAAACTTGCGAGTTAGTTCTTGTTATACCAACTTCGGCTCCTACTCCTATAGCAACACCAGCTTCCATAATCGCACCATTACCAGGGGAATCACCACCATTTAAAGCCACGTCTCTAGCAACGTCTACTCCATGATGGGAATCAGGTAGAGAAATAGAGCCATTGACCACAGATGCAGAGCCACTCAAAGAAGTTCCAGTTCCGCCAAAGTCATCAATAGTAACGTCATCAGTTGTCCATACTGCATTTATAAAAATCCCTCCCCCTTTCCCAGCACCCACTCCAATTTCTTGATTAGTGACAATCGCAAGTTCAAGCGTATCTGTGTCAAAAAGAATCATCGTACTCAAGCTTCCTTTCCCAAAAAACGTCCCGCTCCCGCCAGCATTTATTCCGATAGGGTCTTCCCCGTTAGGATCAACATACTTATATGGATTATTGTTCGCATAGGCATAACGATTAAATGAATGTACATCACGGAACCCAATCGGATCATTACTATAAAACCGCCCGATCACTGGATCATAGTATCGTGCGTTTACTGACACCGAGGCAACAATCGTAACGCAAGTCGATTTTTCCTAGTGGCCATCAGGGCTTAAAGCCCATCGCGCAAAGGCGTTGTCACCATATCAAAAAATTTGTCCTAGTGGCACTTTTTTTGACGGTAAGGTCTGGCATAAGGTGCGCGCGATAGCGCGCGTCTTAAGCCAAA
>Ga0209395_1000891_pt1 | contig 43110 bp, 32 predicted proteins | sample GOMGulsemesocosm_3_FD_184635 | JGI IMG/M metagenome (GOLD analysis project Ga0209395, IMG submission 184635) | Methane-oxidizing microbial communities from mesocosms in the Gulf of Mexico - GOM9D Gulf of Mexico (SPAdes) (version 2) | ecosystem: Environmental > Aquatic > Marine > Cold seeps... | reverse complement strand
TGCATGGTACGCAGGCCATCGACCATCACATTGTCAATGCTGGTGCGCACACCCCGAGCCGTATAAGTACGATCGGCCGGGCCGTTTGCTCTAAAACCAGCGACATAATCAAAAGCTTCACGAATATCAACGATTGCACGTGCTCTTAATGAATCGGCATCAAGTTGCATCACAGAACGGCCTGTATCCTTGATCGATACGTCCATTTTTGTAACGGTAGTATCGACGACACTCAGTTCGTTACTACGTTTTCCCGCTACTTCAATTCGCTCGACCTCATCTTGGTTTGTGTGCGTATTGCTTTGTTGAGCAATAACAGGACTACACAGCGATGAAACAAGTACTGTCCCTAGAGAAACTTTTTTAAAAGTCGAACGAGCAAGGGGGGAATTATGTTTAGACATTTACAGCTCCAGCAATCTAAATAATGGTTGAACAAAAGAGGCGCGCAATATAGATTAAACAGGAATCATTATCAATCGTATTCGTTACGGATGTAAATGGTTGGACCAGTATGGAGGGTTTTGAAATGAAATGAGAATGCTATCTGCTTCGCCAAAGTCAGCCAACCTCACTGTTGTTTTTAACTGTTGTTTTTACAGATGTAGGTACTTGAGTTCTGCTTGGAGCAGAGAACTCGTGATATCCCCTAAAATTGCGACACTGAAATTTATAGTTTCTGTAATACCTTTATTTCAATGGTTTACAAAACTCTTATTCAGAACTCAGGTTAAATAGACTTAACTGTGATATTTAACAAAAAATAAGCGTCTAAATAAAACTTAGACACTTATTTTGTGGCTGTATTTAACTTAAGGCGGCAACAGCTCTAAATGTTTTATCGCGTTTTAGCAATCTAAACGCTGCTGGAACGAAGTAAAATGACAATAAGGTTGTCAGAACCGTCCCGCCCGCGATGGCAACAGCAAAGGGCGGCCAAAAGCCGCCACCGGCTAAAATCAGTGGTAAAAACCCACCAACCGTCGTGATAGTCGTTGAACTGATATGGCGCGTACAGTTTAGAACGCAGTCGATAATTGCCTCTGTATCACCAGCCATTGCTTGGGCATTGGTTTTTAACTCAGCGACAATCACAATCGCGGCATTAATCGCCAGCCCCATTAACCCCAGCAAACCGATAATCACGGTAAAGCCAAACGGGTAATCAAACACATAAACACTGAGTAAACCTAAACCAATAGATTGCACTGCCGAAAGAAAAATGATGCCGCCAAGTCTAAACGAATTAAATAACAGCACTATAATGGTGATTAATAAGGTCATAATCACGCCAAGACTGGCCATAAGGTTGCCTATCGCGTTATTACGCTTGGCGGCTTCGCCACCAAACTCCAGTCGATACCCTGCTGGCAGGCTAAATTGCTGTTGGCTAAGCTGCGCTTGAATTCGTTTAACCACCGTAGAGGGCAATACTCCTGCTCGAATATAACCTTCAATCACATTAACTCGGCTATTGTTGCGATGGGGAATCGCGCCAAGGCTTGGTTTGATGCTAAGTGTTGAAATAGCAGAAATTGGGACGGTTGCCGTACCATTATCAGCTACAAGGTTTAAGTTATATAAATCTTCAATGTCATGATGGTTTTCATTGCTAAGTCTTACGCGTACCGGGATTGATTCCGTAGATTCAATAACCGAACCTGCAGTGTGGCCTTGCAATGCAGCCTTAAGTTGACCGGCAATAGCTGTTAATGGCATGCCAGCAAGCTGAGCCGCTTCGTCATTCATTTTCAGCCAGACTTTAGGGGTGCCGGGCTGCAACGTAGCTCTACTGTGGATAACATCTTGGGTATTAGACAGTATTTGTCGTAGTTCAAGCCCAATCGATTTTAAGGTATTAAGGTTAGAACCATAAATTCTTAACTCAACGGGGGCATTAAAAGGAGGGCCCTGTTCGAGTTTTCTGACCAAGATCTGGACCGCTGGAAATTGATCATCGAGCTGCTGCTGCAATTGCGGGATCAAACGGTTAGCCGCGACATAGTCTTGAGCTGTGATCATCGCTTGGGCGTAATTGGCGGCGCCTTCTTTACGTGGGATTAAATTGTAATAAAACGAAGGGGCATTATTACCAATAAACCAGCGGACCTGTTTTATGCCGGGTTGCTGCGATAATACTTGGTTAATTTGTTTGGTGACAGCTTGGGTTTGCAAAATACTGCTTTGCGATGGCAAGTTTAGTTCGATGTGAAACATGTCGCGGTCTGATGCCGGAAAAAACTGCTCTTGCAATTGACCTGCCAGCATAAATCCCGATAACGGCAATACAAAGACTAAAGCAATTGCGGTGCGCGGTGATTTTAATACCCAGCTCAGGCTGCGTCTAAACAGACGACTTAGTCGGTCTAAACGAATACCATTATGATACCAACGTTGCTCATTAGCGCGGTTAACTCTGACAAAGCGTCCGGCCAGTGTTGAGACAATCGCATGAGAAATAATGTAGGAACCAATTAATGAAAAAATCACACTAAGTGCAATGCCTCCAACAAATTCGCCAGCTGGACCGGGCATTAATACGATTGGCATGAAGGCTAAAATTGTGGTTAATGTTGATCCTAGCAAGGGCAACCACAGGTGTTTGATGGTGGCAATGACTGCCGCGGTCGCTTTGCTGCCACGTTGCAATTTGTGCCCAATGGTATCGACCATCACAATTGCATTGTCGACCATAATGCCCAGTGCCACTACCAATCCGGTGACCGACATTTGATGAATTGGTAAGCCGTAATACTTCATCACGCTCAAAGTAAATAACACTGTTAGTGGCAAGGACAGGGTAACAACTAGCGCCGAGCGCCAGCCTAACGCAATTAACAATACGACTGCTATTAGTACAAAACCTACCAGAATGTTTTCAACAAGTTCACTCAGGCGGGTATCGGTATAACTGTTTTGATTAAATAAAATTTCGAGCGTAATATTGCTCGGTAATTGGTCACTAAATTGGCTGAGCTGTTGCTCAACACTGTGGCTCCAGTGATCGATCCGTAGCTTTGGTAGCATTCTAGTGCCAATAACAACTGTTGGTTCATCAGCAATGGTCACCAGTTCAGTCGCTGGCCATTTTAGCTGACGACTCACTGTAGCAACATCTGAAACTGTGGCGATAAAACCTTGTTGATCGTCCACTAACGGTAATTGCCTTATCCGCTCTAGTGAATCAAAACCACCGGTTAATTCTACTTGTAATTGGTTGTATTGGTTAACCAATTGGCCAGCGCTGACTTTTGAATCAGAGGCCGCAACACGCTGTGCAATGTCGGTGACCGACAAATGCATGCTGGCAATGCGGTTAGGATCTATTTCTAGTACAATTTCTTCTTGTGGCTCGCCATAAATTTCAACAAAATCGGTGCCGCCAACAGTACGTAAAATGTTTTTTAACTCTTTGCCATAACGCCCTAGTACGCCCAAGTCGACTTCGCCAGTACCTGCCCAGTTTAGTGAAACTAACATGGTAAACGCGTAACCACGGTCTTCATCTAGTCGCGGTGTTGACGCCGCTTGCGGTAACTGGGGGCTAACATCATTAAGCAAATCACGGGCACGCGACCAAATTGGTACTGTGTCGGTAATACTGTCTTTTAATTCAATCTTAACCAATGAAATACCAGCTCTTGAGGTCGAGGTAATATTTTTTATTTGTGATAACTGGCGTAATTTGTTTTCAATTTTTTCGGTAATTAAGCTTTCAACTCGCTCGGCACTAGCACCGGGCAGGGCGGTGAAAATACTGGCAACCCGGTTGGTAATACGCGGATCTTCGGTTCGTGGCAAGGTAGAAAATGCACCTAAACCTGCAACAATTAACACCATAATCATTAAGGTCAGCAAGCGACCATTTTCAATAAATGCTTTTAACATTATTGGGTCCTCGCCAACGACGCGGCCCTTGCTGGTGTCTTAGATGTAGTCACCAGTTGACCTGGTACTAATCTATGTAAACCTGCTGTTAAGTAACGTTCGCCATTTTCTAGAGCGCCACGGATGTAAGCTTTATCTTGAGTTAGGTATAAAACGTCGACATTGCGGCTTTGCAATTTGAACAACTGCGGCTGTTGCTGAGGTTGCAATATATAGATATTCCACAAACCACGGACACCGTCGGTTAGCGCGGTGATCGGAACCCAATAACCACTCGTTTGGTGAACTTGTGGCAAGTTGAGATAGGCCAATTGACCATTAATTAACTCAATGTTGTTAAGTAATTTAAAACGAAGCTGTACTGTTCTGGTGAGTGGGTCGACATCAGATCCCTTAGCTAACAGTGCTACTTGGTGTGTTTTTCTGGCAATGGTTACGGTTAATTGTTGGCTTAAGTCGAGCTGATTAATTAAAGCGACAGGCATGCCTATTATTATTTCTGCGTCGGCGGTTTGCAATAGTTTGATCGCTGCTGCACCTGGCGATACCACTTCACCCACTGCAATAAAGCGTTTACTGATCACAGCATCAAAAGGTGCGTACAGGCTAGATTTGTTGATTCGAATTTGGTTGGCGGCCAACTTTGTGTTAATTCGCTGAGCCAATAACGCTAGTACTTGTTGTCTCGTTTGCAATTCATCAAGACTTTGCACTGAAGAGTAATTTTTCTTGCTTAGCGCAGTGATCCGCTTAAGGTTGGTTTTGACTAATTTTTGGTCAGCTTTAGTTTGGCTTAATTGAACCTTTAGTTCTTTGCGTTCTATTAGCAACAAAGTGGTATCTTGTCGTGCCAGCAGCTCTCCTTGTTTTACCCGCTTACCTTCATCGACAAAAATAGCCACGACTTTACCCGCTTGCTCAAAGCCAAGATTGGCATTTTGCTTAGCTTGTACTTTACCGATAAACTTTCGGTCAACACGATATTGAGCTTGTTCGCTTAAAACTGCGCTGCTGGCTTTATGTGCATAAGGCTGAACATTATCCGCTTGGTTCTTATTTGCGTGGGTTTTAGTCGCTTGGGCACCAGTCTCACTGCAACCGCCAAGTAATATCGCGGTCCCAAGCAATAATGCCTGCAGCGCTTTTTTGCGGTTAGCTAGCTTGTAAATAGCCCCTTCCTTAAAACCAGCATTAGAACCGATATTAATATCTATATTTACAGATAATCTGCCAATAGACTCAATAATCGGGGTTGAAAAAAAAGCGAAGCTCATAGCAATATCCTGTGTAATGACGTAACCTGTCAAACTAGACTGACCATTCTAGTTTAAACAAACTGGAATAGACAGTCTAGTTTGATTAATGAGAGAAAATAATGAGCAAAGCAAGAACAAAAAGTGAAGAAAAACGTGTGTTAATTCAGCAAGCAGCAACCAAATTGTTTTGCGAATTAGGGTTTGCGGCAACCAGCATGGAAAAAATTGCTAAAGAAGCTGGAGTATCGAAACAAACTGTTTATAGCCACTTTGGTAATAAAGATGAATTGTTCATTGATGCTATAAGTTGTAAGTGCGCTTCATATAATATTGTAGATTTGGTCAATGATAAATTAGACCAACCACAACAGGCTTTAACCGTTATCGCCACTAATTTCATTGAGCTACTATTGTCGCAATATGCAGTTGAAATGCATCGGACCTGTGTCGCTGAATCAATTTCCTATCCTCATGTTTCACGATTGTTTCATGCGGCTGGGCCTGAACGAATGATCAGCGAAATAGAAAAAGTAATGGCTGAGTTTGTTAAACGTGAGCTGCTAAAAATTCCAAATACCCGTTATGCAGCGGTACAATTCTTGTGTGTAATGAAGGGTGAAATTTGCATGCAAACTGAATACAACGTTGAAAATATGCTTAGTGCGAGCGAAGTCGCCGCGTATATTGATAATACGGTGGTGATGTTCCTGCGTGCTTATCAGCTTGACTAAATTATACAAAGTCTAAAATTAAGGGGTTAATTTGTTCTTAAACAAATTAACCCCTTAAGATTAATAACTATTTATTAATCTTACTTAAATTAGGCGATTAACTCTTCTGCAGGGCCAAAAAATTCATAATGAATTTGCGCTGGTGGGATCCCTAGTTTGCCAGCTATGCTTAGCGCTGCTTGCATAAAGGGTTTTGGACCAAGGAAGTAAAATTCAACATCGCGATCCTCAGGTAGTTGTTGTGCAATCAACTGTTCGGTAATAAAGCCGGTTGCATCAGGTTGACACTCTGCCTGTGGATCGCTGTAGATGTATAATGGCGAAATATGGTCATGGCTAGCAGTTAACTGGTTAACATGATCTTTAAACGCATGAACTTTACTGTTGATTGCAGCATGGATAAATCGAATGTCACGACCTGAACCTGCTTCAGTGTTAAGCATACTAATTGCAGGGGTAATGCCGACACCAGCAGTTAACAAGATTAATGGCTTGTCATTTTTACGTAGAGTAAAGTCGCCTGCTGGGTGAGTTAGTTTTACACTATCACCAACCTGTAGTAGATCATGCAGTAGGTTAGACACCACACCTTGAGGCTCACGTTTGACACTAATCCGTAAATATTTCATACCTGGGGCGTCAGACAAGCTGTAGTTTCGGCGAGTTTGTTGGCCTTTTTCATCATTTAGAATAATGGTGATGAATTGTCCCGCTTCAAACAGCGCTACCGGTTGACCATCAACCGGTTCAAAATAAAATGAAGTGATAACCGAGCTTTCATCAACGCGTTTTGCTAATGCAAATTCGCGTTCACCGCGCCAGCCACCCACTTGTTGTTCATTATCTGAGTAAATAGCTTCTTCGGCACTAATCAAGATATTTGCTAATTGGCCATAGGCTTGGCCCCACGCTGTCATTATGTCATCGGTAGCGGCATCGCCCAGTACTATTTTTATGGCTTGCAACAAACAGCTGCCGACCGCGTCGTATTGCACCGGAAGAATGCCGAGTGAGACGTGTTTTTGTACTATTTTATTCACCGCTTCACTTAAGTTGCCCAAGGCATCAATGTTCGCACCATAGGCAATAACGGCATTGGCTAATGCTTTGGGCTGAGTGCCTTTGCCTTGATTGGTTTGATTGAAGTAAGGTACTACATCAGGGTGTTGAGCAAAAAGTAACGGGTAAAATGTTTTAGTAATATCGTTAGCGTGAATTTGTAAAACGGGTACTGTCGCTTTAATTATTTTGACTGTATTGCTATCTAACATGGCCTGTTCCTTTGATATAATAATTTAATCTTAGGTTGTCCTTATCATGAAATGTGCCAACTATTTATCTAATTGATAATTATAAAGTTATTATATTTTTATTACCGAGCATGTCAAATTGACCTAGATCAATAAACATGTCATTTTGACCTTTAATAGGTTATTATGACCTTTATGAATATTTCTCCTTTTATCGATATTGTCGAAGACTTAAATCGTGACTTAACCCAAACCGAGCGTTATCAACGGTTAGTCTTAGCGATTCAACGCGCGATCCCTTGTGATGTTGTGGCCTTACTTAAATTACATCATGACTATTTAGTGCCGGTAGCAACAGTTGGATTAACCGATGAAGCTTTAGCGCGCCAGTTTGTGGTTGAGCAGCACCCCAGGTTACAGCACATCTTAAGTAACTCGCAAATTACACGTTTTGATTACGACAGTGAGTTAGCTGATCCGTATGATGGTTTGGTTGTAGGCGATGGCGTGCAATTGCATGTTCACGATTGCATGGGCTGTACCATTTTAATTGACAGCAAAGCTTGGGGAGTATTAACCCTAGACGCGATGCAAGCAGGCAGCTTTTCGGCGTTAGATCAGGTTGAAACCCGCGCTTATATTGCTGCGGTAGCTGCGGTGATTAAAACTAGCCAACACATAGCCGCATTAGAAGCTAAAGTTGAGCACAATCAACAAGTAGCTCAGCGTTTGTTAGAAACGATCAGTCCTTCTGACATTATTGGCAACAGTGTCGTAATTAAGAATATGTTGGCCGAAATCAATACCGTGGCACCAAGTAACTTGTCGGTATTGATCACTGGAGAAACGGGCGTTGGTAAAGAGCTAGTCGCCAAAAGCATTCATTTTCATTCTCGTCGTTCTAACAAAGCATTGGTACAAATCAACTGCGCCGCGTTACCTGAAAATATTATTGAAAGTGAATTGTTTGGTCATGTTAAAGGCGCATTCTCTGGGGCGGTTAATGAGCGTAGCGGTCGTTTTGAGTTGGCACACGGTGGCACCTTGTTTCTTGATGAAGTGGGTGAGTTACCGTTATCTGCACAGGCTAAATTATTACGTGCACTGCAAAATGGCGAAATTCAACGTGTTGGCAGCGATAAAACTCGCGTGGTTGATGTCAGAATTGTCGCAGCGACTAATCGAGACTTACAGCTTGAAGTGAAAGAGGGGCGGTTTCGTGCCGATCTTTACCATCGCTTAACTGTCTATCCTTTATTGGTACCAGCGTTGCGTGATAGAGGCAAAGACTATTTATTACTTGCGGGTTACTTTCTTGAAAAAAGCCAGCACCAGTTAGGTGTGGTTAAACTTCGTTTGACGCCCAGTGCCATTGAACAATTGTCACGTTATAACTGGCCGGGTAATGTTCGAGAATTAGAACATTTATTGAGTCGCGCTGCCCTAAAAGCCATTACTGAACAAGGGCGCCAAGCGAGCATTATTAGCATAGCCAGTGAGCACCTTAATTTACAGTCAACCCAAGAGATAACACTTGATCAACCAATCGCACAATTTGAGGGCGCGAGTTATGCCCTAAGTGATAGTGACGACAAATCTACTGATAACGGGCAAGGTGAGTTTGAGCTGAAGGTGTTTGAGCTGAAGGTGTTTGAGCGAAACAGTGCCTTTAGCGATTTAGGTCTGCGTGATGCGACCGATAATTATCAACGCCAGATGATTAACAAGGTGCTTGAACAAACGCATGGTAATTTAGCGGCTGCGGCAAGAGCGTTAAAAATTGATCGCAGCAACCTGATCCGAACCATGCGCCGTTTGGCGTTGTAAATAGGCAGTGTATTTTTCAATTATTTTCTAACAATGGTCACTTTAGCCACTGGGCCGTGCCAGTTGTATGCGGCGCGAGATAAATCGGCCTCGCCGTGAATTGCTGGGCTAGGGTAAATATAACCTTCACCTTGATCCTCTGGAGAAAATGGCGCACCGCCACAGTGAGGACCGGGAATATTGGCACATAATTCATCATTGGTTTCGCTGCCACCATCATAAGCTTGCATATAATAAGTGACCGACTGATGACGTCTTTTAGGTAACGCCATACCTCGCAGTGCCACTAACGTATCATTGGTTGGCAATGCCATTGCAATCAGACTTATTTGACGATAACGCCCAGCTGCATTTACTTCTAAATCAACTGACATACCCGGGCCCAGTAATCCAGCACTTGCCGTGGTATCAAAGACATTGTCAGCGCCATTTAATTGCTCAGTTAATCCAGAAATATCACCGCCTTCGGCAATATCTATGATGTTTTGGCTTGGGGCATCACCGAGCTGAAATAAACTTAATGATTGCTGATGAGTTGCAGCTAACAACGGCGTGAAGCTAATGCCTTTGGTTAGGTTTGTTACGGTGACTTGATAACTCTTACCTTGATATGCATTACCTTGATGTTTGTAATTGGCACTAGCTTGAAAGGTTAACGTAATAGTCGCGCTCAAAATTAGTAATTTTGTATGCATTTTCATGACACTGTTCCTTCATTATTTTTGTTTATTAAAAATCGAAGTTGTTTACCTTGATGAGCATAAGTTAGTGTTTTCACAGTAAGGTCACGTTGATATCACGAATCTATCACAATCAATGTTGAGTCAGCCGCCATGGACAGTTAGCCAGCTAATAAATTGGTGATTAGTGCTAAAAATTATTGGATGACTTGTTTGTTGTGTCAGAGTCGCTACTATAAGTTGATTTTTTAAAGATAATAAAGCGTTAAGGGCCGAATAATGACAATAGATTTTACCGATAAAGTAGCGATAATTACCGGAGCAGGTAATGGGCTTGGTCGCAGCCACGCCATTGAATTAGCCGCTCGTGGTGCCAAGGTTGTGGTTAATGATCTTGGCGGTGCCCGCGATGGTTCAGGTCAGTCATCGGCTGCGGCGAAAGAAGCTGTTGCTCAGATTATCGAAAACGGGGGCCAGGCAATTGCCCATGGCGCCAATGTTGCCAATTATGACGAAGTGCAAGACATGGTGGCACAAACAATGGCAACGTGGGGCCGAGTTGACATTTTAATCAACAATGCGGGGATTTTACGTGATAAGTCATTTGCTAAAATGACGTTAGATGATTTTAAATCGGTGTTTGATGTCCATGTTATGGGCACGGTAAATTGCTGTAAAGCAGTATGGGATATCATGCGTGAGCAAAACTATGGCCGCATTGTAATGACCACATCGTCAAGTGGTATGTATGGTAATTTTGGTCAATCAAACTACGGGGCGGCTAAAATGGCGGTGCTGGGTTTAATGAATACCTTGGTGCTCGAAGGCGCTAAATATAATATTCGGGTTAATGCCTTAGCGCCAACCGCCAATACTCGAATGACCGAAGATTTAATGCCTGAACAAATCTTACCTTTGCTAACACCGTTTGCCGTGACAGCAGGCGCATTAGTATTGTGTGATGACGACGCCCCCAATCGCTTTATTTTATGTGCTGGAGCTGGTGGATATGCCAGTGCTCAGATGTATGAAACTGAAGGTTGCATGATGTCTGCACCAGAGCAATCACCAGAAAACGTGCGGTTGCGTTGGTCAGAAATAACTAATTGCGCCGGTCAAGTCAACTTAGCATCTGGCATGCAACAATCAGAAAAATTTATCATCAAAGCGTTTACGTTGCTACAGGGTGGTTCCTAACCTTTATCATTGACGCAAAGGTCATGATACAGCTGATTGGCCAACTGCGTTAAAACTTCGGGCGTCGGCCGTGTTTGAGCAAAAGTTCTCAGGCCATAAATTCCCATTAATAAATAACGTGCCAAATCAATACTGGCGCGTGAGGTATTAAGCTCGCCTTGTGATTTCGCCAGTTCAAATACCTCGGTCAAACTGTACTGTAACATCTCAAGATTGTCACTGATGTAACCTTGGATCTCTTGATCTTGTTCAGCGAGTTCATTGAGCGCTTTAGTGAGCAGACATGCTTGGGCCGTATCACAGCTGACACATTCTGCGACTATGTTATCTAGATATTGTTTAAGCGCGTTAAGGCTTGATTGCTCAGGGTGAAAAAACCTTTTGAATTCAACTTTGCGGTCTAAACGATATTGCTCCAGAGCCGCTATTAACAGGCCGCGTTTGTTTTCAAAAGCGCAATAGATCGAGCCAGGATGCAAGCCGGTGGCCTGTTTTAGATCTTGCATACTGGTTTTGGTGTAACCTTTGTGCATAAAAGCTTTCATGGCGGCTCTTAAGACCTGTTCGTGGTCAAATTCGGCATTTCTCATTAAGTGGCATTTCTCTTAAGTAGCATCGTTCATTGGACAGTATTAACTGTCTATTATACTTAATTTTGAATGCTTGTTCAAAATTATACTTGAATGATCATTCAAATAACTATATCGTGGTTTCAGTTTCTTGAATTATCATTCAATAAAGAATCTATTAATCAAAATAAGAGATGTTTAATGACCGATAATTTATTTCAACCAGTGGCACTTAACGCCACGATCAATTTGGCTAATCGTATTTTGATGGCACCGCTAACACGTTGCATGGCCGATGATAATTTAGTGCCAACTCAGGCAATGGCGCAGTATTACGGCCGTCGGGCAGACGCGGGTTTAATTATTTCGGAAGCGGTTATTATTCGCCCTGATGGCCAAGGTTACCCAAATACCCCGGGGTTATTTACTCCACAGCAAATTGTTGGCTGGCAGCAAGTGACCAACGAAGTCCATGCCAAGGGCGGTAAGATTTTTGCACAGTTATGGCATACTGGCCGGGTCGCTCATCCTTACTTTTTTGATGGTGACCATGTGCTTGCGCCATCGGCCATCGGTGTTGAAGGTAGCGTGCCGCGCATGCGCGATTTAACGTATCAAACGCCTAAAGCAGCTAGCCATGTTGAAATTGCTAAATTGGTTGAAGATTACGCGCAAGCTGCAGCCAATGCGATTGATGCCGGGTTTGACGGCGTTGAAATCCACGGTGCTAATGGTTATTTAATTGACCAGTTTTTACATTATGCATCAAACCAGCGTGATGATGAATATGGCGGCAGCGTTGAAAACATGGCACGTTTCCCGTTGGCAGTGCTAGATGCAGTCGTTGCACGAATTGGCAATGACAGAACCGCACTGCGTTTGAGCCCCGGCGCATATTTTAATCTTGCTGGTGATCAGCGTGATCGTGCTGTATTTGATTATCTGCTGCCACAAGTTGCTCAGCGTAACCTGGCGTTTTTACATATCGGTATTTTTGATGATGCGATGGAGTTTGATTATTTAGGCGGCACGGTATCAAACTATGTCCGCGGTGTTTATCATCAGACTCTGGTTGGTGTTGGTAGTTATAGTCCTGAAACAGCAAGCCAAGCGATTAACGATAATAAGTTTGACCTAATAGCAATTGGTAGACCATTTATTGCCAACCCAGATTATGTGGCACGGGTGCGTGACGGTGTTGATTTAGTGCCATACAGTGATGAGATGTTAACCAGTTTGGTTTAATAGCTTTAGTGCATTGTTTCATAAACATTGTTGCAGATAAATTGTTGCATAGAAATTTTTATATAAAATTGTGCCATAAATTGAATTTTGTTGCTTTATGGTGCAATTGACACACAATAGCAATAATTAGGTTTTAGCTTGCTGCTAACCAGTTATAATGGCGACTTATCTTTGTCATTATCATTTTTAGGAAGCAAGCTTGTCCGATCCCGTATCTCATCTTGATTATCAGCTCGGGCCGTGGTTATTTCACAGCCAGCAACATCAACTCGAATCCCCCGACCAAATTATTGAGTTAACCCCAGTACAATCAGCGATTTTACTAAACTTGATTGAGCATTATCCACAGGCCGTTGCCAGTGAGCGGCTTATTGAGCTCGTTGGCGCTGAACTTACTCGTAACAAACTATATCAAGGCATTGCACGCTTACGCCGTGTTTTTAATGATTCGGTCCATCGGGCCAATTTTATTGGCACTATTGCCAAGCAGGGTTATTGTTTAGCGATTGAGCCAAAAATGGTCAATGCTACTGCCGGTGGTGGAGTTACCTCATCGTCTGAAACGGGGTTTGATCTAGCAGAACAAACCAACAAGGATACCGTGTTAAATTCGGTTAATTTGTTAGACGATTTAAGTTTTTTATCTAAAACTAGTGATATCAAACCTGCCACTACAGATGACTTCCAACCTGATGTTAGCAAATACAGCATCGAAGAAGCTGCGACGACGAGCACAGTTCAATTAATCGCAAGCAATGAGTCTGTTTTGCAGGCCGATGCTGATTTAAATGAGCTGGCAGTCGAAAAATCAGAAACTATCGGTGAAGACACTATTGGTGAAGAGAGTATTGGTGAAGAGATTATCGCTGAACAAGTTATTGCTGAACAAGAGCTAGAACACTCGCTCAAAGATGGCAGTTCTAGCAATCAAGCTGCGGATTGGCGCCGACTATTAATTGCAGCTGTAATAGTCGTGATCTTATTTTGCGCGGCTTTGTTAGGTCGCTGGTGGGTTATGACACCACATATTACTGTCGACGAGCCTAATGGCTCAGACTTGGTTTATGTGACAGCGATAACCTATGACATCAGCACCGATAATTTGCCGACATTTTTACCACCTGAAAGTATCAAGCAAGTGAGTCAGAATATCGGTTGGTGGCTCAATCAAAAAATTGAGCATATCGGACCAAACACAGTGGTTAAGCAACCAGATGTTATTGATTTTCCGCGCTTAGATACCGCTTTATCTTATGGTCCGCACAGCGTTGAAATACGCCAAACTTATTATAAAAATGAACAAAGTACGCCAGTAAAATTAATGCCTCATCAATTAGATTATAATGGCACGCTTGCTAGCAAGGCGATTGATGATCAATTAATCAAGCTTTATAGGCCTAATAGTCAGATCAAATTGGCAGCTGATCAATGCGCTTTTACGCAATTTGCAACAACAGGGCCCGATACAGTCCAAGCTAGTGCTAATTTTAATCAAGAGGTTCACTGTTTATTCGCTTTAAAGCAGCAATTACACCAACTAAGTCAACAACCAAGTGATGAGGAGCGAAACACTTTATTACAACAACTTATTGGGGTGGTAAAAAAACAATATCCAGATCATAGTCTGGGTTTTCGTGCTGCGGCACAACAGGCACTAGCTAGTGATAATATTAGCGAGGCCATTAAGCAATACGAATTGCTACTAGCGCGTAACAAGTCACAAGTTAATGATTTTATGGCTTTAGCACAGCTTTATCGGCAACAGGCGCTATACTCATTGAGCTTAAGGTTAATCCATGCCGCGCAGCGAGTAGCGCCGAGCAATCAACGCCTTGCTTATTGGCAAGCCATCGATTTATCGCAATTAGGATATCATGCTCGGGCAAATCAACTAGCGAACGAACAGTTTGATTTGAGCACTAACGAGATTGAAGTGTTACGTTTTAGTCACTTCAGTATTGATAGCCTAAGTGCTGTGGCTCAATCTGATTTGACCGTTGAAGCTCCACAGTTAGCTAAGGAAGTGCAGCAGTCATTAGTAAATAATTCATTGCTTCTCGATCATCGTGCCCCAGCACTTGCTATAATTGAACCACAACATTTTAAAAACACGACAGAAAAATGGCGTTATGTGATGTTATTAAGTGTCAATGGTAAGCTCAGTAAGGCATTAGCCTTTGCAGCGCAACATCAATTGACACCCCAAGCATCGGATGTAATAGCAGTTAACGATGTGGCATGGCGTGGTGATAAGCTATTGTATTTGATTCACTATGCGCGGTTATTACAATTATCTGATCAGGAGCTGGCAGCGCGCACTCTGTTGCAAGCGTTAGTTAAATTTTTTACTAATGGACAGGTTCAGCCTGAATTTTATTCGACTTATTTGGCGCAAACTTATGCTTTACTTGGTGAGAACACTAAAGCGATAGATGAGTTGACCCGAGTTATTAGTACGGGCTGGATGCCCGACCCACGTTATGATTTGGCAAATTTATTGTCTAACCCGAATCTTTCACTACTGGTCAATAATGAGCAGTTTTTAGCCCTAGTGGAATTAGTAAATAATCGAAGAGCCATAGTCAATGATGCTATGAATAACGCTGGAAATAAAAATAAGCAATAAATAAATTGCACCGAAACGGGAATATATAAAGATCAAATGACATTATTGCGACTGTGCCTACTGTTAATATTTTATCTGCTAGCTAGTTATAGCAGTGCGGCTTCAGGGCCGTTAACGTCAGTGACTGTGCAGTTAAAATGGCGACATCAGTTTCAATTTGCCGGATTTTATGCCGCCAACGAGCTTGGTTATTATCGTGATATCGGTTTAGATGTCACGATTAAAGAGCGTAATATTAAAACTGCGGTGTTGGATCAAGTTTTAAGTGGTAGGGCGCAATATGGGGTGGCAGATTCGACGTTAATTTTGCATCGACTCAAAGGTTTGCCAGTGGTTGCCTTGCTAGCCACTTATCAATATTCCCCTTTGGTTATTATCACGCGTGCACAAGATAATATTCTTAATCCGGTTCAGCTTAAAAATAAGCGGATAATGTACGGCATTAATTCTGACGACAGTACGTTGCTTGCACTGTTTAAGCAGTTTGGCATGTCGATAGATGATTATGAATTTGTCCGGCTAAGCGATCCGCGCCGTGCATTAGAAAATAACGAGATTGATGCTTATTCTGGTTACGTAACAAATCAACCTTACCAGCACCAAGAGGCAGGGTTTGAGGTTAACATCATTAACCCCTCAAACTATGGTATTGATTTTATTGGTGACTTTGTTTATACCAGTGAAGCTTATCTGGCAGCTAATCGACAACAAGTTAGCGATTTTAGAAAAGCGACCATTAAAGGCTGGCAATATGCTTTGGCCAATCAACAGCAGGTTATTGATTGGATAATTCATATTTATCGTAGCGATAGCTCGCCAGCGGCGTTGCATAATGAATCAAGGATTAGCCAGCGTTTTTTTGACCCTGACTTAAGTAAATTAGGGGTGATCCCACAGCAACGGTTAGCGCAAACCGCACAGCTCTATCATGATCTAAAGATGGTGCCAGCCCAAAGCAATCTTAATGGCTTTCAATTTGTCAACGAAGTCAAAAAGCCAATGAAGAATTGGCGAAATATCGCTATTTTTAGTCTTATTGTGTGTTTGTTATTACTGTTGTTTTTTAAACTTCGTCATCAAATAGGGACCGGCTTTGGTCGTTTTACCGCCTTATTTTCCAAAACTGCTTTACTGGAAGCACAGTATCAGCATCAAATAGATCAAAATATTTTAAGTTATAGAACGGATAAAAATGATTGCTTTGTTTTTGTTTCACCTGCCTTTTGTTTAAAAATAGGCTATAGCAGTAAGGACTTGATTGGTCGGTCAAGGTCGGCTTACTATCATCCGCAGTTTCCATCATCTGCCGCAGTTAAAATCAGTAAAAGCATTTTGTCACATTTAACTTGGTCTGGCGAAATAATGTACCAAAGCCACCGTGGTGACGTGTTTTGGCATCGTGCGCAGTTAGAGCCAATTGTCAAAAATGATTACTTATTAGGGTATTCGTCAATTGAGTACGATATTAGTGACAAAAAGCGCTTAGAACAGGCTGCTGTGATCGACGCCACGACCGGTTTATTTAACCGCTTCAAAATCGAGCAACTGCTTAAGTATGAGCACAACCGGTCCAGCCGAACTAGCTTACCTTTTTCGGTTATTTTGTTAAACTTTTCTGCAATTGAATTGGTACGTAACAAAGAGGGGGAGGCAGCCGTTGACGAGATGCTACTTTCACTGGCTAACATCGTTAACAAAGAGATCCGCTTGTCTGACACCGCAGGTCGTTGGAAAGCCGAGCAGTTGCTGATTATTTGTCCGGAAACAACCTGCAACGGCGCAAAATTATTAGGTGCAAAAATATCTCGCAGTATCGAAACCAACACCTTTAGTTCAGCGATTGTACCGCGGGTTCGCATTGCCGCAGACAAACTTGCTAACAGAGAGAGTATTGCCCAGCTAGTAGAACGACTCGAAACAAAACTCTCTTCAGACAATTAATATCCCAATAAACAGACAGTGCACTAACAGTTTATTGGGATTACCTCAGATTATTTAAGTTGAACACCTTTACTTAATGCGGTTGGCCGGCGTGGATCTGAGGCACCAAAGTAGCCCTGTTGATTTAACATAATTGTTTGGGTACTGCCCATCGCTTGTTTAGTTTTAATCTGATGACCTTTTTGTTGCAATAAGGCAATGGTATCAGGACTTATTCCTCGCTCAATTCGCAAGTAATCAGGCAACCATTGATGATGAACTCGTGGCGCTGCGCTTGCCTCGGCAATATTCATTTTGTGATCAATAACATTAAGGATTAATTGCATGGTAGTGGTGATAATGCGAGAGCCACCAGGGCTGCCAGTGACTAAGTAGGGCGCGCCATCTTTTAACACTATGGTAGGTGTCATTGAACTTAATGGTCGTTTTAAAGGCGCAACAGCGTTAGCTTCTCCACCGATTAAGCCATAAGCATTGGGGACCCCAGGTTTTGCAGAAAAATCATCCATCTCATTATTTAGTAATATTCCGGTGCCAGCTGCGACCATGCCAGAACCATAACTAAAGTTGAGGGTGTAGGTATTTGACACCGCATTACCAAATTGGTCGATCACGCTGTAATGGGTGGTTTCATTGCTTTCATATGGTGCAAGTTTGCCCGGAGCTACATTAGTACTTAATGTGACTTTGTCTGGATTAATTTGTGCAGCGAGAGTTTTAGCATAATCTTTATTGGTTAATGGCGCGACGGGAACTTTGGTAAAGTCGGGATCACCTAAATATTTACTGCGGTCAGCATAAGCGCGGCGCATCGATTCAGCCATAGTATGAATGGTCGCGCTGCTATTATGGCCCATCTCACTAATGGGGAATTGTTCCAACATATTGAGCATTTGCACCAAATGGATGCCACCAGACGAAGGCGGTGGCATCGACGCTACCTGATAACCACGATAAGTGCCCATCACTGGTTCGCGCTCAGCAATTTTATAATTGGCTAAATCTTTGGTTGTTAGGATCCCGCCAGCTTGTTGAACCGATTCGCTAATATTTTTAGCCACGGATCCCGCGTAAAAACCTTTGGCTCCTAGGCTCGCAATAAGTTTAAGGCTCGCTGCTAAATCGCTTTGCACCAAGCGTTCACCGGGTTGATAAAATGCGCCATCGGCTTTATAAAAAATGGCTTGAGAGCTGGGCCACTTACCTAAACGTTTAGCCATTTTTTTGAGCGAGATGGCTAAGTCGGCAGTAACTACAATGCCATTTTGGGCCAAATCGATTGCAGGTTGCATTACTTGGCTGCGTTTCATGGTGCCATATTTGCTCAGGGCCAATTCCATGCCCATAACTGTGCCGGGTGTGCCTACAGCTAGGCCATGAAAACGTGATAATTGGCTGTCAGCATTACCAGCTTGATCTAAAAACATATCTTTAGTAGCGCTAGCTGGGGCAATTTCACGATAATCAAGTGCAATGGTTTTCTTTAGATCAGCGATATATATCATCATAAAACCACCGCCGCCGAGGTTACCCGCGCGTGGCAACGTTACCGCCAGTGCATAACCAATGGCGACAGCGGCATCAACGGCATTGCCACCGGCAGCTAGAATATCAACCCCAATTTGGGTTGCTAGCGCTTCTTGGCTAGCTACCATGCCTGAATTTGCCCATACCGGGTGGTGAAGTGCGAATTTACTGTCGATAGCAAGTTGCGCAGGATTGCTGGCGGCCGACACTGACACCGCTACCGAGGCTGACCATAAGGATATAACAAGCAGTTTTTTTATTGTTAACATCGCGAGTTCCTAATATTTAAAGAGGGTTAAAAGAATATTAAAACTAAATTAAAACTAAATTAAAACAAAGTAGAGTTCCTAATTTAGTCTTAAAATTGATTTAAGGTTAGTATTTAATCAGAGATTCACAGAGGTTGGTCCAGCGACTTATTGGCACAGATAGGGCCAGTTTTAAATTAAAGAATAACCACAGGTTAAGCACAGATAAAACGGGAGCTAATCACTGGTGAAGTGACAATTCCTTTTATTTGTTGTGGCTTTACAGTGTGCTGTCTCGGTATATATTATCTTAGACTTTTTAATTTTGTGGTTATATTTTCATTTCAGGCTTGATATTTTTTATCGCTTCGCTCTATACTCCTCGTGTTCCAGTTGATTGGTGTCGATTAATCGATAATCAGCTGGAAGATCTTGTCGGAGTGCCACTGGCTGAGACCGCATTGCGGGATCCGTAGAACCTGATCAGGCTAATACCTGCGAAGGGAAACAAGAGGGAATTGATATTTCACAAATGTGCTGCGCTTTTTTTGCCTACCTGTAGCCAAATTTGATCAATTCCTACTCTTGCCGTTTCTCCTGACATTCATTACTCCAACATAATTATAAAATGGTGATGTTTGCATGGCTAGAATAGATAGACAAAAAGCACAGAAATTTATTGACGAAATCTGTGGTCAACCCTTTCCAAATTCAAAAAAAATCTACGTCGAAGGCTCGCGCCCCGACATTAAAGTACCGATGCGTGAAATCTCGTTAAGCGATACCTTGCTTAGCGGTAGCAAAGACAACCCGGTATATCAACCGAACCAACCTTTGCATGTTTATGATACATCTGGCCCATACAGCGACGCAGATGAAACAATCGATTTACGCAAAGGTCTTGCTGCGATGCGTCGTGATTGGATCCTGGAACGTGAAGATACCTATGAATTAGACGGTGTTTCTTCAAACTTTACACAACAGCGCATGGCTGATGAAGGCTTAGATCATTTACGTTTTGAGTCATTACCAAAGCCGCGTAAAGCGCTAAAAGGTAAATGTGTCACGCAAAAACACTATGCGATGCAAGGTATTATTACCCCAGAAATGGAATACATTGCGATCCGCGAAAATCTTAAACGAGAAGAAGTTCGCGACAAAGAATTAACACAACAACACCCGGGTTTTAGCTATGGCGCAAGTTTGCCAGAACAAATCACTGCTGAGTTTGTGCGTGAAGAAGTTGCCCGTGGTCGTGCAATCATTCCAAATAACATTAACCACCCAGAATCAGAGCCGATGATCATTGGCCGTAATTTCTTAATTAAAATCAACGCTAATATTGGCAACTCGTCAGTAACGTCGTCGATTGAAGAAGAAGTTGAAAAGCTGGTTTGGTCAACGCGTTGGGGTGCTGATACTGTAATGGATCTGTCTACTGGCCGTTATATTCATGAGACACGTGAATGGATTGTCCGTAACTCACCAGTACCTATTGGTACCGTACCAATTTATCAGGCACTAGAAAAAGTTAATGGCGTTGCTGAAAACCTAACGTGGGAAGTGTTCCGCGATACGTTAATCGAACAGGCCGAGCAAGGCGTTGATTACTTTACTATTCATGCCGGTGTATTGTTACGTTATGTGCCAATGACTGCTAAGCGTGTTACTGGTATTGTAAGCCGTGGTGGTTCAATTATGGCTAAATGGTGTTTGTCGCACCACTTAGAAAGTTTCCTTTACACTCATTTTCGTGAAATCTGTGAGTTGTGTGCCGAATATGATGTTGCGTTATCACTTGGTGATGGCATGCGTCCGGGATCTGTTGCCGATGCGAATGATGAAGCACAATTTGCCGAATTAGAGACCTTGGGTGAGTTAACTCAAGTTGCTTGGGAATACGATGTTCAAGTAATTATCGAAGGCCCAGGTCATATCCCAATGCACATGATCAAAGAGAACATGGACAAGCAATTAGAAATCTGTGACGAAGCACCGTTTTACACCTTGGGGCCTTTAACGACCGATATTGCACCAGGTTATGATCACTTTACCTCAGGCATTGGCGCGGCAATGATCGGCTGGTTCGGCTGTTCAATGTTATGTTATGTCACACCTAAAGAACACTTAGGTTTGCCTAATAAAGAAGATGTTAAAGAAGGTTTGATCACTTACAAAATTGCGGCTCACGCTGGTGATTTAGCTAAGGGACATCCGGGCGCGCAAATTCGTGATAATGCTATGTCTAAGGCACGTTTTGAATTTAGATGGCATGATCAATTTAATATCGGGCTTGATCCTGAACGTGCGTTGGCCTTCCACGATGAAACTTTGCCGCAAGATTCGGGTAAAGTTGCACATTTTTGCTCAATGTGTGGTCCTAAGTTCTGTTCAATGAAAATCTCGCAAGAAGTACGTGATTACGCGGCCAAGCAAGAAACCATTGAAATAAAGTTACTTGATGAAACTATTACGATTGATGCGGCGATGGCGCAAAAATCAAAAGAGTTTAAAGAGCAGGGCAGCGAAATATACAAGCTGGCAGAAGAGGCAAAATAATGGCAAAACTAGCTGATACGACACCAGTTATCTGGGCTATTGGCGGGGTTGATTGCTTAGGGGTGGCGGGCATCATGGCTGATGCTCGCGCCGCGATGCACTGCGATGTTCATTGTGCCACCATTGTTAGTTGTGTTACGGCGCAAAACAGCCACCGTTTTAGCAAGCTTAGCGCTACCTCGATTGAGTTGCTTGAGGCGCAATGGTTAGCATTAATTGAGCAAACCGTGCCGCAGGTGATAAAAATTGGTTTGCTGGCTAATGTTGAGCAAGTGGTATGGCTGGCAGGTAAGTTGGCCAGCTTAAGTCAACATCAGTCATGGGTAAAAATACCGACGACTCGGGTGATTTATGACCCCGTGCTGGCAAGCTCAAGCGATGGCTTAGAGCATGATGACCAGATGTTAGCGTCCATTAAGCAGCATTTGTTGCCTCAAGTGGATTTGTTAACACCAAACCTGATTGAGGCGCAGCGACTGGGTCAATTGAGCATCGATGATAATAATGTTGCAAGCGATTTTGTTGCGCTAGCACGGACCTTATCAACCGAATTTGAACTGAGTGTCTTGGTTAAAGGCGGCCACTTAGCGCGCAGTGATTCGCCAGCTACTGATTCACCTGTTGTTGATTCACCTGTTATTGATTCACCTGTTATTGATTCCCCTGTTATTGATAGTGCCTATGATTGTTATGTGGCCGGCATAAATAGTGTTGATCCTCGTGAACCTGTCCGCAGTTTTGTCATGGCGTCACCATGGTTAGCCAATGACAACATTCGTGGCACCGGCTGCACCATAGCGAGTTTAATCGCCAGCCAACTTGCACAAGATTATACCTTGTGTGATGCCTTGGTTTTGGCTAAAGCCACGATTAATCAGGCAATTGATAATGCTATGCCGCTTGGTAATCACCGTGGTGGTCTAAGCCAATTAACACCGGCGCATCAAGCTAAATATTTGCCACAGCTTATTGAGCTAAACCAGTTTTTGGCGCAGCAAAATGCTACTGAATCAGCTGTGGCTCCTGTTATAGCTGTAGCACCTTTTGCTCCAACCGAAGATCAGCTTGGTTTATACCCTGTTGTCAATACGGTGCTGTGGCTTGAACGACTGTTACAGCTCGGGGTTAAAACCATTCAGCTGCGTGCTAAAGATTTTTGCGTAGCTGATATTGAGCCTCAAATAATCGCTGCTATTGCCTTGGGTCGCAAATATCAGGCACGGTTATTTATTAACGATTATTGGCAGCTGGCGATCAAACATCAGGCCTATGGTGTTCATCTTGGTCAAGAAGATTTAGCGGTTGCAGATCTCGAGCAAATTAAAGCAGCGGGGTTACGTTTAGGTTTGAGTACTCATGGCTTATATGAGGCGATAGTTGCAGACCAACTGCAACCAAGCTATATCGCGCTTGGCCATATTTATGCCACGCAAACCAAAGACATGCCATCAACACCTCAAGGTATTGATAAGCTGAAATTGCAGGTAAAGCTGTTTGAATTGCAACGTCCTTTGGTGGCCATTGGCGGTATTACCCGCGAACGGGTTGCTGATGTGGTGGCAACAGGTATTGGCAGTGTCGCTTTAGTGACGGCTATTACGTTGGCCAGTGACGTTACACAGGTTACCGAGTCGCTATTAGCACAGATAGGCGCAGGGCAACCTGTAACTGATTCAACGACGATGACTATTGTTTCGGAAAGTGTGACGGAAAGTGTTGAGGTGATTGATGAATGATCATCAAGGTATTCTCAATACTGGCTTGTCATCAAACGAATTTATTCGCTATTCACGCCAGATCATGCTTGAGCAATGGGGTGAGGCTAAACAATTAAAACTTGGCCAATCTCATGTTGTAATAATAGGGGCGGGCGGTTTAGCCAATATCGCGGCCAGTTATTTAGCGGGAGCGGGCATTGGACGCTTGTCAATTATCGATGGTGATGAGGTTGAATTATCCAATTTGCCACGACAAATCGCCTTTGATTTAGATTCAATCGAAAACTCCAAAGTCTACGAGCTGTGTAATCGTTTGCGTGAGCAAAATGATCACATTGAAGTCATCAGCGTTCACCAGTATTTAGACTCTGACAATATTAGCGATTTGGTTAGTGCCTGTGATTTAGTGCTTGATTGCACCGACAATACCGCGACCAGGCACTTGATCAACAGTCACTGTGTCGAGCAAAAATTACCATTGCTCAGTGCCTCTGTAGCCGGTTGGCATGGCCAGTTGTTACTGGTTGATCCTGCTCAGCCGCAATGGGGTTGTTATCACTGTTTATTCCCTGTGACCAGCAGCCAAAAAGAAGCGGCTAGTTGTCAAACGCTCGGCGTTGCAGGCCCAATGGTTGGGGTGCTGGCGTCGTTGCAAGCAAGCCAAGCGTTGCGCTATTTAATTGACGCGCCAAGTGATTTAGCCAGTAAATTTGTTTGTGTTGATGGCCAAACGTTATCAATGCAGTCATTTTCTCGAGCCCGTGATAGCCAGTGCCTTGTTTGTGCAAAGAATATTTGTGAAAAGACTGTTTGTGAAAAGATTGTGTGCGCGAATGCCGTGCCCGAAAAGAAAGCTCAGTAAAAATAGAGTCTAGTTCAGCAGGAGCCAATAATGAACAATGATAAACCTGAAAATGCGGTATTAGTGAATCAAGAAAACTGGATTGAAATTGGCGAACAACTGTCCAAGCTCGATCAGTTGTTAACCAGCCTAAACTGTCTTAATGATGGTGTCGCTGTGGCGATTAATAATCAGGTGGTGACCAAGGATAAATGGTCGGCGCAAGTGCTTAATAATAATGATAAAATAAGTATATTCGGCGCAATCGCCGGGGGATAAAACAATGAGTGATTTACTAACGATAGCCGGTCATCAATTTAGCTCGCGCTTGTTTACCGGTACCGGTAAATTTTGTGACAAAGACACCATGATGGCGGCATTGGTTGCTTCAAAGTCTCAGCTAGTCACAATGGCGCTCAAGCGCATTGATACTAAAGGGCAGTCAGATGACATTTTGGCGCCGTTATTAGCCAATAATATGAAACTGTTACCAAATACCTCGGGTGCAAAAACAGCGGAAGATGCAATTTTTGCCGCGCGGCTAACCCGTGAAGCCTTGGGCACCAATTGGGTTAAATTAGAGATCCATCCTGATCCTAAGTATTTAATGCCCGATGCCATCGAGACATTGAAAGCTGCAGAAGTGCTGTGCAAAGAGGGTTTCATAGTTCTACCTTATATTCACGCCGATCCTGTATTGGCTAAGCGATTAGAACAAGTTGGCTGTGCCGCAGTAATGCCATTAGGTGCACCAATTGGCAGCAATAAAGGCTTAGTATCTCGCGATTTTCTGGAAATTATCATCGAACAAGCCAATGTACCAGTGATTGTTGATGCTGGTATTGGCGCACCATCTCATGCTGCGCTGGCGATGGAAATGGGCGCTGATGCGGTATTAGTTAATACTGCAATGGCAGTATCGCCAGATCCTGTTGCAATGAGCAAAGCGTTTGCGATGGCGGTTGAAGCAGGCCGTAATGCTTATATCGCAGGTTTAGGTCAGGTCAATGACAATGCAATAGCAACCAGCCCGTTAACCGCTTTCTTGGACTAATAACATGAACAGTTTTCAAGATCTATTTGATCAGCACAGCTGGGAACAAACAGCCGCGACTATCTACGACTGTGATGAAACCGCTGTCGTTACGGCACTGACTAAAGCCAAAAGCAATACCAAGCTTAGTTTAAGTGATTTTAAGGCCTTGATCTCACCCGCGGCAGAGCCTTATTTAGAGCATATGGCGCAGTTAAGCAAAACCATTACCCAGCAACGTTTTGGCAAAACGATTCAAATGTTTGTGCCGTTATATTTGTCGAATATGTGTTCAAATATTTGCACCTATTGCGGCTTTAGTATGGAAAACAAGATCCGTCGAACCACGCTCGATATGACGCAACTTGAAGCCGAAGCTAATGCGATTAAAAAATTAGGCTTTGATCATATCTTATTGGTAACTGGCGAATCGGAACGTAAAGTCGGCATGGTCTATTTTGAACAAGCCTTAGCCTTATTACGTCAGTATTTTTCGCATATCTCGATGGAAGTGCAACCGCTGTTGACCGACGATTATCGCCAGCTTAAAAGCTGGGGCGTTGAAACGATCTTGGTTTATCAAGAAACCTATCATCGCGAAAAATACGCGACTTATCATTTAAAAGGTAAGAAGGCTGATTTCGACTTTAGGTTAGCGACGCCTGAACGGGTTGGTGATGCTGGTATTAATAAAATTGGTATTGGCTGTTTATTAGGTCTTGAGGATTGGCGCACCGATGCGTTACATGTTGCGATGCAATTGCAGTATCTTGAACGTAAATATTGGCAAATGAAGTTTTCGCTGTCTTTTCCTCGTTTAAGACCCTGTGAAGGGGGGGCTGTGGTGAACTCACCGATGTCAGAACGGCAATTGGTACAGCTAATTTGTGCTTATCGTTTGTTTAATAATCAGGTTGAATTATCGTTATCGACACGTGAGTCGGCGGTCTTTCGCAATAATATGTTGAGTTTGGGCGTAACGACCATGAGCGCTGGATCCAAAACCCAGCCGGGCGGTTATGCTACCGAGGACAAAACACTAGAACAATTTAGTATTGATGATAATCGCAGTCCGGCGCAAGTCGCTGCCATGATCAAAGAGCAAGGTTACGAAGTGATTTGGAAAGATTGGCAACCGGGTTTAACTGAAGTGGCAGATCGTTGCGATGTCGCTTAAGTTCACGATAAGGGAATAAGTTAAGCCAGAGATACAGCTTAACTTATACCAATTCCATAATAATAGAATTGGCTATGTTGTCTTTAACTGAGTCTGGCTTTATCTTTTATTTAAATACAACAAGTTAATTAGAGGCGTGAGTGGCGATTGGCTGTAATCCCCGTTTTAGTTGCATTCAATTGGATAATCGTTAGGAGAAAAAATTAGGGACGAGTTTTTAGCTTTTCGCGCATGGATGCGCATTAAAAGCGGTTCCGTTAAGACGGTTATTCTATTGAATATCAGCAACTAAGCCGCGGGTCGCTTTCTTTGGTTACTTTCTTTGGCGACGCAAAGAAAGTAACTGGTGTGCCTGCGGCCAAGTTGAAGAGTGTGGAAATTCGTAAAGCACATCATAAAGTTCGCCGAACCTAATTTATAGCAACACTTAAGTACAACATAGCGAATGGAATTGGTATTAACTATTGAGCCTAACTCTGATGGTCAAAAACAGTTGAATTAATCAGGTTGCTGCGCTTTATAACGATCAACCCACAACGCAGTTGCACCACAAATTGCAACGGGCATCACCACTAAGTTAATAATTGGGATCATCGAGAAAATAGTCACCATAAAGCCAAATGACATCGCAGTTGCGCGATCTTGTTGCAGTTGGCTTTTCATTTGGTCAAAACCAATTTTGTGATTATCAAACGGGTAATCACAGTATTGAATAGCCATCATCCACGCTGAAAATAAAAACCACAATACTGGCGCAACAGTTTGGCCAATTACCGGAATTAAAAACAACAGCAAACAGCCAATTGCTTTGGGCAAATAATACTTAAGCTTAATAAATTCTCGTGATAACGTCCGTGGAATATCTTTTATAATATCGGCCGTGGTACCTTCTGGTGCAGGTTGTCCCGTTAAATAACATTCGACCTTTTCTGCTAATAATCCATTAAACGGAGCTGCAATCCAGTTAGCCACCGAGCTGAAAATAAAAGAAAACACCACCAACACGATAATCACCGCTAATGGCCATAAAATAAAGTTTAACCATGATAAAAAATCAGGAATAAAATTGTTAATATACTCAAAAACTTGTTCTAGTTGTAGGTACAAAAAATAAAAAGCACCGCTGAACAAGATTAAATTGATCATCAGTGGCAGCAATACAAAGCTGCGCAGTCCTTTGACCTGTATTATTTCGAAGCCTTTTAGAAAGTAGCTGGCGCCACTGTGCGATTGTTTAAGCAAGGTTTTGATCCTGTTGTTTTACAATAATAGCGACAATATAACAAAGTTTGTGACTTAAGGTGTTACAAAATAGGCGGTTAAATCGCATTTTTAGCCAAATTCCCCCAATGTCTAAACCAGTGTGCGATAATGACAAGTTAATGCCACATTTTATACCTCAAAGAGAGCCATGCGCTTAAAACAACTCAAACTAGCAGGATTTAAGTCCTTTGTTGATCCAACAAAAATATCGCTGCCAAGTGATTTGAGCGCGATAGTTGGGCCCAATGGCTGCGGCAAGTCTAATATTATCGATGCGGTGCGCTGGGTTTTAGGCGAAAGTAGTGCCAAAAACTTGCGTGGCGAAGGCATGACCGATGTCATTTTTAATGGTTCTACCGCCCGTAAACCAATTTCACAAGCCAGTGTTGAATTGGTCTTTGATAATAGCGACAACAAAATTCAAGGACCGTGGCAAAGTTATAGCGAAATTGCGATAAAGCGCCAGATTAACCGCGATGGTCAGGCTGATTATTTTGTTAATGGTCAAAAATGTCGTCGCCGTGACATTACCGATTTGTTATCAGGTACTGGACTTGGCCCACGCAGCTACGCGATTATTGAGCAGGGCACTATTTCGCGGTTAGTTGAGTCAAAACCACAGGAATTACGGGTCTTTTTAGAAGAAGCCGCCGGCATTACTAAGTATAAAGAGCGGCGCCGTGAAACTGAAACTCGGATGAAGCACAGCCGAGAAAACCTTAGCCGCTTAGCCGATATTAAACACGAACTAGATTCACAGGTGCTAGCGCTTGAATCACAAGCCCAACAAGCTGAGCAATATGGCCAGTTAAAAGGGCAAGAACGCCGTTTAAATGAAGATATTATTGTGTTGCGCTGGTCTAAATTTGAGCAAGAGTTAGTGCAAGCACAGCAACAAAAACAGCTGCAAATACAACAACTCACTGAGCTAGAGCAACTGCAGGCACACTCTGAGCAGGAAAATGAGCAAGTTTCGAGTGAGATCATCCGCTTGAGCGAACATTGTAATGTGTTATTACAACAATGTTATCAACAAGAAACAGAGGTTGCCAAAGCAACCGCGCAAGTTAAATTATTGGCCAGCCAACATCAGGATTTACTCGAGAGTCAGGACAAATTAAAGCTAACACTCGACACCAATACTGGTCGGCAGCAACAGCAAATCCATAAAGTTGGAGTAGCCACCCAAGCGGCGGCTAAATTAGCGCCACAGTTAGCCGCATTGGTCCAGCAGTTAGTTGTTTTAAAGACTAACAGTGATGATACCGAGCAGCAACTTGAGCTCAGCCAGCAACAATTAAGTGACTTACTAAAACAACAAAACTCAGTGCGTCAACAGCTTGAACTTAGTGAGCATTCCAGTGCTAAAATCAGCCAAGACAAGCTTAAGTTAGCCAGTCAACGCGAGTTAATGGCCGATAAATTAAGTGCCTGTGCTGTTGAGCGGGCAACCTTGGCGCCGCAAGAAAAAAAGCATAACTATCATAAGTTAAGGGAACTACATACCGATAAGATTATGCACCAAGCTGCGGCAGAAGCCCAATTGCAATACAGTAAAATTCAAGTCGCCGAGATGCAGCAACAAGTGACAATACTTGAGCAACAACAGAGTAAGTTAGCCAATGCAATTGCGACAAATAAGTTGCTCATCAGTGCGAAGCTCGCTTGTGATGATCAAGCACTGGCCAGTCATTATCAAGGTTGCCCGCAGTTATGGCAACAAATCACGATAAAGCCGCGTTGGCAACGTGCATTACAGGTAGTATTAGGCGATTTTCTGCAAGCTTACTGCGTTGAATCTACAACACCTCGTTTATCAGTTACTTCACATCGTTTGGTGTATAAAACAGATCAAACACACGCGCATACATTGCAGCCAGAGAACAGCTTGCAAGCACAAGTCGAGTGCTTATACGCCATTAACGATTTATTAGCAGGGGTCTTTTGCGCCTCAGACCAACAGCAGGCCGAAACGATGGCGGCTGATTTAAGGGCAGGACAATCGGTTATTACACCATGTGGTCAATGGTATGGCCAAGGCTTTACCGTGATCAGCGCGCCGGCAAATGATGATCCTACGGAGCTTGGACTGTTAGAACTTGAGCAGCAACTGCAACAGCAACAAGCGCAAATGCAAGCAATGCAACAGCGAGGTGAGCAATTAGCGCAACAGAGTTTGTTGCTGCAACAAACTCAAGATCAACACCTTGAGGAAAGTGAAGACTGGAGCCAACAAAGCATTAGCTGCCAACAACAGATGATTGAAGCAAAACAACATTGGTTGCTTGAGCAGCAAAAATGGCAATACCTTTGTGATCAGCACGATGATATCAAACGACAAATACAAGATTTAGAGCAAGTTGAAGTATTGGAACAGCAGCAGCTACAGCAATTAAGTAAGCAGCAAATAGCACTAAATCAACAAATAAATCAGCTAATTTCTGACCTTAAAACGGCTCAGAGCCGATTGTCGGTGTTAAAACAATTACGCAATGGCCAGCAGCGTGACGCTGTGCAAGCTCAGCATAAAAAACATGATGCAGAGCTCGCTGATCAAAAACTGCAAATGCAACTGGCAGCTGCGCAATTACTGTTGAGCCAAATTAATGATGGAGTTAATGATAACGAACAAGCGTTACAACAGGTGATTGAGCAATTAACAGCTAGCGAAGAACCTTTAGCGCTTCAGCGCCAAGCTAGTCTGGTCGGTGGTGAGCAACTAACATTATTGCGCCGGCAGCATCAAGAGCAGAGCCAGCAACTGAAGCAGCATCAAGCCAGTCAAGAGCGTCTTAGCCTGAGCAAAAAAGAGCAGCAAGTTAAGTTAGCTAAAGGTCAGGCACTTATTCAACGTGCTAATCTCAATAGTGAGACACTTAAAGTTAAACTTACGGCTCAAGAGCAAGCGCTAGAACTCACACCTACAGCAATTAGTACTTTGGCAGCGGCTTTAACCATTGAGAATGATCCTACGTTATGGCCGCAGCGTTTGGTTAATGTTAAAGAAAAGCTCGCTAACATTGGACCTATAAATTTGACGGCGATTGAGCAGTATAATGAGCAAAAACAGCGTTCTGATTTATTGCAACAGCAAATTGGTGATTTAGAGTCAGCGTTAGAAACCCTAGCTGCGGCGATTAAGAAAATTGATCGACAAAGCAAAGAGATGTTCAAGCAGACTTTTGATGCGGTTAATCAAGACTTTAAAATTCTGTTCCCGAAAGTGTTTGGTGGTGGCAGCGCACAGCTAACATTAACCGATAGTGACCTGTTATCATCAGGTGTTAGCATCATGGCGCAGCCACCCGGCAAGAAAAATAGCACAATTCACCTCTTAAGTGGTGGCGAAAAAGCATTAACCGCATTATCATTAGTGTTTGCGATCTTTCAACTTAACCCAGCACCATTTTGTATGCTAGATGAAGTAGATGCACCACTTGATGATGCAAATGTTGAAAGATATTGTAACTTAGTTAAAGAAATGTCTGAAAAAGTACAATTTATTTTTATAACGCATAATAAGGTAAGTATGGAAATGGCCGATCATTTGACCGGTATTACTATGATGGAAGCGGGTGTCTCACGTGTCGTTGCAGTGGATGTAGCACAAGCTGTTTCTTTAGTTCAAGAATAATAGCAATTACATCAAAAAGGTGACAATTTATCCTCGCGACAAATTGAGCACTTAATTAGTGCGATTGGTATAACAAAATTGGTTAGTATTAATGGAATTAGAATTACGTACAGTTTTATTGATTATTGGTTTAGTGGTTATTGCCGCTATTTTAATTCACGGCTTAATTAGCATTCGTAAATCGAATAAACCAGTTGATTTAACGGGAATAGATCTTAGGGAACAAGATGACGAAGGCAATATTCTTCGTGATGGCTCGGGCTTTGATCGCCACGGCGTAGGCGTTGCCAAGGTTATTGACGACGAAAATGACACGCAAGACGAGCAAAGTGCTGTCACTACCAAAATCGAAGAGCTTGACTCCGCTGGAAAACGTCAACCGGAACTTGAACTGCCCCAAGTCAGCGCGCTTGACAGTGGTGAAACAACAATTAATTTTGATGTCGCGTTAGAGCAAGACGATCCAAGTGCACCTGCTGAAATCTTAGTAATTGACGAGCCGGTGGTTCCCGTTTTTGATTCGCCGATTGCGCGTAAAAAGCCGCTGAGCAATTTAGATTTTACTAAGACAGTACCACCCGCTAAGATTAAACAGACGGTGCAACAAGTTGAGACACAGGCTGAAGAAACTGCAGTAATCGAGCAGATAAATCTGGAGCAGGCACGAGAAGAAATAGCACAAGTTGAAGCTGAAATATTGCAACGCCAAACCGAGGCGTCAGCACACCCAGCACCGGCAAGTAAAGAGCCTGTGGCGAACATCACAGAGCCAATGGATGTGCTAGTGCTCAATGTGGTTGCTCGCGATGATAATGAGCTAGAAGGCGCGAAATTATTGCCTATTTTATTAACCTTAGGCTTTAAATTTGGAGAGATGGATATTTTCCACCGCCACGCCAGCAGTGCCGGACATGGCGAGGTGCTATTCTCTTTAGCCAATATGGTACAGCCGGGTACTTTCGATATCGACAATATGGAACAGTTTAGTACTACTGGTGTTTCATTGTTTATGCAATTACCGCATGTGCAGGGCAATTTAGAGACCTTTAATGTGATGCTTAATGCCGCCGCAAAAATTGCCGAAGAATTTGATGGTCAAGTACTTGATGGTAAACGTAATATTTTAACCAATCAATTGACCCATCAATATGTTGAGCGGATCCGTCGTGTTGAGCAGCGTGTCGCCGCCAACAAATAATTTTTTATTACCGCATAACTTAATAAGGCGCAGTGTGATCACTGCGCCTTATTGTTAATAGCGCAATAAGTTTACTCAAATTCCAGTATTTCCCAATTCTAAATATTTTAACCGCTTAATAGGTGCCGTTGATGACCCAAATAAAATTTAATAAAGCACAATTATCAATTATTGAGCAAATGGATAACAGTCTTGAAGTGAGCGCTGTTGATGTTATATTTGCCAGTGCGCTAAATGCGTTAACGTTAGATAACTTACTCATTACTTTAAAAATAGCGAACGCGCTGTATCGCGCTGGCAGTCCTGTCTACAACGATGATACCTACGACAGCTATATCAGCGAATTAAAGTCGCGCGAGCCCAATCATCCGTACTTATCAACAATTGAACCTGAAGTCATACTCGATAGCAAAACCGTCGCCTTACCAAAAAAGATGCTATCAACAGATAAAGCATATTCTTTTGATGAAATTAAAAAATGGACTGATCGACTGCTAAAATCAGCTTCACAAGTTGGCGTCAATGAAGGTGATATTGAGATCAGAGTAACCCCAAAGTTAGACGGTTATGCTGCATACGATGATGGTAGCCGACTTTATACCCGTGGTGATGGCGTGCGAGGTCAAGATATTACCAGAGCCTTTAACAAGGGGCTGCAAGTTGCACAAAATGGCGATCGAGGCCTCGGCCCTGGCGAAATCGTTATCAAGAAAAGCTATTTTGACTCAGAGTTAAGTGACGAGTTTGAAAACTCAAGAAACATTCAAGCGGCAATTATCGCAGAAAAGAAAGTCGATCCACTGGTGCAAACAGCAATTGATGAGGGCGCCTGTGTGTTTTACCCGTTTTCATTGATTGAAAACTGGACCGGACATTTTAAAGATGTATTGGCTGATTTTGACAATATCGTTGAGACTATTTGGAATAGCGTCGATTACGATATTGATGGCGTTATCCTTGAAGTGACAAATGATGCGATTAAACAAGATATGGGCGCGACAAGGCATCACCACCGATGGCAAATTGCTTTTAAAGTTAATGCCGAATCAGCCGAAGTCACAGTGCTAAAAGTAGTACCACAGACATCACGGACGGGCAGAATATCACCTGTCGCAGAATTAGAGCCGACCAAATTAAGTGGCGCGACCATTAGCCGTGTTACGGTTCACCATTACAACATGGTGAAAACCAATAAAGTAGGCCCTGGTGCCATTGTGCAATTGGTTCGCAGTGGCCTAGTTATACCAAAAATTGAAAAAGTCATTAAAGGCGCAGAGCCGCAGCTGCCAAGTGAATGCCCAAGTTGTAGTTCGCACCTAATTTGGGAATCAGACCATTTAGTGTGTCCAAACAAAACGGACTGCCCAGCACAAACAGAAAACACCCTAGTACATTTCTTTAAAAGCCTAGGTAATAACGATGGCTTTGGCCCAAAAGTTGTTGAAAAGCTTCATCAGTTCGGAATAAAGCGAATTCATGAAATATATCAAATTGAGCGCCATCAATATTTAACTTATGGTTTTGGTGATAAAACTTCGCGTAATTTGGTCGAGCAATTACGAGTTAGCCGTGAAGTTGAAATTGAAGATTGGCGTTTTCTAGCCGCATTTGGCGTGAGCAGATTAGCGGGCGGTAACTGTGAAAAATTATTGCAACATCATACTATCACTGAACTTTTTGATCTTAGTGTCGATCAAATGGTTAAAATTGATGGTTTTGCGCAAATAAGCGCTGAAGCGATTGTCGAAGGTTTGGCTAATATTAAAGAAGAGTTCTTTAAAGTATATGAGCTAGGTTTCAAATTAGCGCAGACACCAAAGTTTGCTGACCAGTCAAATGGTGATTCTCCTATTGCTGATAAGATTGTAGTCTTTACTGGCACTATGACCAGAGGTTCAAGAGGCGATATGGAAAAGCAGGCAAAAGCCCTTGGCGCTAAAGTGGCTAAATCGGTGACCGGAAAAACTTCATATTTAGTCACTGGCGAAAAAGTGGGCGAAAACAAAATAAACGCCGCTAAAGACAAGGGTGTTGAAGTATTGTCTGAAGCACAATACCTTGAATTAATTAATGTTTAAACTATAGTCACTCAGACGTGATCGTATCCGTTTGGGTAAGATTAACTACTACTCAAACCACATTGTAAAGTAATTGCTTTAATGACACTTCTTCTTATAACTTAATGTAAGAAGAAGTTGTCGTTACCCGATTATAAGGATGTCTGCTTAAAGCGTATTATGATGTTTTTTCTTTTTTTCTTTGTAGAATGATCTCAAAAGTTGGGTGCTGCTCACTGTACTTAATATAGCTTAATGCTTCTTTGGCACTGATGTTGTTTTTCTTTAAAAAGTCCCAAAATAAATCAAAGTTATTATCAGTAAGCCTAATTACCTTGCTGACATTTTCCATCCCACGTTTTTTAAATATGTCGTGTTTTAAATAACCTCGAATCTCTTTGGGGTCATAAAATCCATAGTTGTACCAGTGCTTATAAGTGCTCGCTAAGCCATTGGTCATCAAATCATAAATTTGTGCAGGTGTTGCTTTAGGATATTTTTTTAGATTGAGATTAAATCTATAAAGTTTCATCTTACTGAATGAATTTGTTATTTCACTGAGTTGCGGTGCGCTAAGATCAGTAGATAACAGTTTTTTGTATTCACTATAATCGCCCGCTTTTATGTTTTTTTCCTTTAACTCTTTGATGGTGACGTCATTTTTCTTATATAGAATAACTTGATCCATTTTAGTAATGCCAAAATCGACCCATTCTACGTAGTTGGCAGGTGTTAGATTTATCGAATTAAACAGCCCAATATCATAAAGCTCAATACTTTGGGTGTATTTATGGCCTAATTGAAGCCATGGTTTTACCGCTGTATAGTCAATTTTGGATTCGACATGCCTCTTTATCATTGGAAAGTAAGTCATTCCAATGGATTGCCAGTCTCGGATCCTTTGATAGCTCATGGCGGCTGTTTCTAATTCTTTGATCATGTTGACGTCTGTTACTTGATGCTGATTGTAAAGAACGATAATTTCAGCAGCCGTTATAGCCCCAAAATTAACAGCAGAAATCTTGTAAGCATCATCGACATCTAGCTGGGATATTTTGAACGATTGCTCTTCAGTAATGTTATTACGCTTAAAGGCATTAGTTAATTCAATTGAATATTGATCAATAACTTTTAAATTATTAGCGCCATCAGGTTGGCTAAACTCAATAACCATATCTTCGATTGCTTCGGAGAATGTTTCAGCACTTCTAGCAGTTGGTAATATTAAACTTGATAATAGCAAACTACTTACAACTATTTTTTTAATTTTTAAAATCCATTTTTGTCAATATTAATGATTATTCATCGCCGTTATTACTTAAATATTATGTAAATTCAATAGCTTTTACTGTTTTGAATTTTTGCGTAAGATATCACCAAAAAGCAGAGGCTGCAATAAAAACGACCTGCCACTATTTAATATATCAGGGTAAAACCGTTTGAAATAAAAGTTCGGTAATACAAGGGATATTGGTGCATGTGGAACAAAGCGTATTTTTAATGTTTAGTCATCGAAAGTGAGACTAGGGTAATGAAATTATCGTGTTTTACTTTGATGCTACTGCCTAGTAGATTCGTCACTAATTTATTTTAAAATAGAGCAGCCTTAAACACCGAAGCTATCAGGTAACGATCTAAATGAAAGCTTAACTTTTGTCTGTATGATTGATTAATAAGGAATTAAATTTTAATAAGTTATATTGTGATCGTTCAATTGTTAGCATACTATGCTTGTTTTTATTGCCCGAAGGAATTGACTATGGCATTAGTGCAATGTGTAGAATGTAACAAAGATATTTCAGACCAAGCCCTTTCTTGCCCACACTGTGGTATTCCCTTATTGGTGCAGGATCAAAATAGTAATGCACCGAATACGTCAGCTAAAAATGAATTATTTGAAGCAGACGACCATACCTTCGTTTTAAGCGAAATTACCAGTCTGTCGGAAGTGTCAACGCGACAATGGGCTGTGATGGTAGTGGGTATTCCTTTATTAATTTTAAATATTTATGCTTGGCAATATTTTGATAGTTGGATGATGCCAACTGTCATCATAGTCGCATCATTGATTTTAATCGGAATTTTTTATACCAATGATGGTCGTATTTATAGTACTGGTTCGGTACGTGAGGTATCGGATTCAATGAGCGAGATTAGACAAAATTATGAAAATCGTGTCGGGATTAATAATTTAGTGAAATACAGTCAAAAGACGCTATTTCTCAATATTGAATTTACAATTAACCCTAACCGAGTTGCTAGTTATACCTCGTTTACCACCTCCGACCATTGGATTTATTACTTAATTGGTGTGGCAGCTCTTACATTAGCCAGTTATACCGGTAATGATATTTTTGCCGTTGGTGGATTATTTATTGTACTTGGTTATTTTGCCAGACGTGGTGGGGTTTGTATTGACGGTGTTGGCGGTAGCTCTGAGAAAATATTTACTCGAATGAAAGATGTTAATTTAATAAAACATCAATTGGCGGATAAAATCGCACATTGTAACGCCTAGTTATTTGAGCTGAAGGTTGTTATATCTATACCACTTGAAAATGCAAGTTCTGAGCTTGAGTTGGATACAAGTACAAGGTAGTGCTTGCCTTTAAAATAGGTGTGACCTAGGGATGCTGCCGCTAGGGGAAGGTCTTTAATTTACCTTGCGGCAGCATCTATATCGGCATGTGAAACAAATAACTTAGCGATCGTTTTTTATCGCATTAAAAGTTGCCAAGCTATTAATATTAATGCTTACTCTGAAGTCTTTGAATAGGTCACCGGTAAAATCTCAAGGTTAGAACGTGATAGTTCTAATACCAATTCCGTTAAATTAGTGGTCAATTTATTAGAGAGGAAAAACGGATGAAAACAAGGCATTTATTTACGTATGTAGCATTCTCCATAGGCTTGCCCTAGGGATTGGAAATAACGCCGTTATCATATGTTTTAACCGCTAAGAATGATCAGTTAATTATCGGAATTGGTATAACCTGTTGTACACGAAAAAAATCAAGCGATTGACTTTAAATGGATAGTGTTTTTAAATAATCTAGGATCGCCAATGTGATCCAGCATAGTATTATCTGGCAAGCAATCGTCATCAACATAATCAGCATAAACAGCGGCTGAATCAAAAACTAAAATATCCAGCGCTAATCGATCCTGCCCATATAGGCCACGATGGATCATGTCAGCCGAAAAAACTAGTAAGTCGCCCGCGGCTAATTTAATTTGCTTGCCGGTAGAAAGACTTTCACTGCTCACTCTGCACTTTCTTTCTAATCGCACGTCAAGTTCTTCATCGTTATCCCAGCGCTTATGCGATCCTGGTACTAGCTCCATGCCAGGCTCTTCAAATAAAGGCACTCGAAGGTGCAATACTTGCGTATCATGGATCACTTGTTTTTGATCTTCTTCGTCATAATCATATTGACAGTCGCGATGCCAAAAATTTGGCTGTTGCTTATTAAAAGGGTCGAAAAATAATTGGGTATTCATAAACGCGGGATTACCAGGTATAACTGATTCGATCACATCCATTATATTTTTCGAACTGATAAAATTAAACAGCATTACACGTTCATTGAAGCCCAAGTATTTACTGCCGGTAATTAAAGAAGAATTGAATGCCTCTTGCTGATAGAAATTTTCGTTGTCTTGTTTCCATAACTGGTGAAATTTTAAAATTACTGTTCTAAGTGATGAAATTTCAGACGGACTAAAATAATTTCTTATTACAAAATAACCTTGCTCGTCATAATTACTACTTAATTGACTTAGATTTTCTACCATTAACTCCCATTTCCTTTATTTTTATCAAAACAACACAATACAATTGGCTATGTTGTAGTTAAGTGTGGCTACCAACTCAGTTTGGCGGATGTTTGATGTGCTTTATGTCTTTCCGCACTCTTACGTTTAGGCGCTAGCACACCAGTTACTTTTCTTTATGAAATACATCCGTGTATTTCACCCTGCGGGCCAGCCAGAGGCTGTTCAAACTGGTTCCAGACCAGTTTGTGCTTCGCCACTAGAATGTCAGGAACATTCTAGGACAGCTTTAGCTGGTCGCACAGCGATTAATCTCAGGGACGAGATTAACAAAGAATAAGTAAAAAGAAAGGCGACCCGCGAATTAGTTGCTAATATTCAATAAAATAACCGTTTTAACGGAGCCACTTTTAATGTGCATATCGGTAACTGCTGCTGCGTTACTCTAATTCCTGCATCCTTGCAGTCACATGCACAAAAAGCTAAAAAATCGTCCCTGATTTTTTCTCCTAACGATTATGCAATTGAATGCAACTAACAACGGGGATTAAAACCAATCACAACACACGACTCTAGTTAACCTGTTGTATTTAAGTAAAAGATAAAACCAGACACAGTTAACGGGTACATAGCCAATACAATTGGCATAACTGAACCACAAATTCTCCACCAGAAAACGATGCGATTTTTAAGCCCGAATTTTAACTCATCATTAAAAAATAAATAAGCATTATCTTCAGCAGTTGCTACGCAACACTGTACTTCTTGATAAAACAATCGCTCAGTAACCGAGTATCTCTTGATTATGCGAGTAGCAACTATGTCAATAGCAATAAATCAAAACTGTTTGGGCTGCTGCTATAGTATTTCACATCGAGCTTAATAAAATGCTAGTTTCACTGTTAAGCACGCCATCGATTGTTCTGACATCACGCAGCACCCGATCAAACTCCAATAAATTCGATGTTCGAACCTCGGCTACTAAATCCCAAGCGCCATTGGTGGTATGCACTTTTTCAAGTTGCGCAATGCCGCGTAATTTACTAATCACCTGGCTAGTCGATTTACCGACCACCTCAATCATCATTATTGCTTTGATGACATCGGTTTCAAGCTCGTCATGGGCCCGAATGGTAAAGCCCAAAATAGCACCAGAACTTATCAAACGATCCAGTCTGTTTTGAACCGTGCCACGAGAGACACTAAGTAATTTAGCCAGTGTTGAAATTGAGGCTCGGCCATCGCTACGTAAAATTGAGATCAATTGTTTGTCGACCGAATCGTAAAGATAAATTCGTTTTTTTTGAGCTTGCTTGAAAGCCATTTTCACCAACTTTGACATTTTGCTATTATTGTTATGTATTATGACAATTATTTGGTAAAAAGTTATAACTTTTTACCATTTTGTTTGGTTGAGTGATTCGGTATTCTTTTTATTCTGTTAATCATTTTTAAGTACGAGAGTAATCTATGCCTGTATCTCCACAAGCCCCGGCGGGCGTCGTGATGATCCGCCCACATCATTTTAGCCCTAATGAACAAACTCAAAGCGATAATAGCTTTCAAACGACTCAGCCATTTGATCAATCTAAAGTACAACAGCAAGCTTATGATCAGGTGACAGCGGCGGCTGAAAGGCTCGAGAGTGAAGGGATTGTGGTAAACATGTTTGAAGATGCAGGACTCGAAACACCAGACTCGGTATTTGTGAACAATTGGTTTTCAACCCATAACGGTGGTCAGATTGCGATTTATCCGATGTATGTCAAAAATCGACGCCAAGAACGTCGTTCCGATATTATCGAACTGCTTAAGCAACAATACCGAGTGCAAGATATCGTTGATTATTCGGGTTTAGAATACGATGATATTTACCTTGAGGGTACAGGCGCGATGGTATTAGACCATTTGGAGCGGGTCGCTTATGCCGTTCGCTCCAAACGTACCGACTCGCATGCACTTGAGCGTTTTTGCTCACAGTTTAATTTTGAGCCGATGGTCTTTGATGCACTTGATAGTGCTGGCACTGCTGTCTATCACACCAATGTTTTAATGTGCATTGGCAGTGAGTTTGTTATGGCTGCTTTTGAGATGCTACCTGATGTTAAACGCCGTACCGAGATTATCCAGCGGTTTGAAAATGCGGGAAAAACTATTGTGCATTTAACGCAGCAGCAAATTAATGCCTTTTGTGGCAATGCGCTCGAATTGCAAGGAACAGCAGGGCGTATTCTAGCGCTTTCCACCACCGCATATAGCGCATTAACTTCATCACAAATATCTCAATTAGAACAAAGCGTTAAGTTGGTACCACTTGATGTTTCGGCGATAGAGCTAGCTGGTGGCTCAGTCCGTTGTATGTTGGCAGGAATTCACTTGTCAAAACGCTAGTTAATCGATCGCTATCAATCAAGCACTGTGGCTAAGGTTAAAGGTCATTCTGTGTTTAACTCCCTACGACCTTTGGGAGTTTACCTGGGTTAGAACCCAGGTAAACACTATTTTTTCTACGGTGCTGCACCGACTTATCTTGAGCAATATGGCATACCAAAACATCCTAACGATTTAGCCAAACACAATGGCTTATACCAATTACATGACATTATTTACGATCAATGGGAATTTAATGAAGATGACAAACCAATAAAAGTAAAAATGAGTAGTAATCGTGCGTAAAATGATGCCGAACTTGTCCGGCGCTGGTGTATTGCCGGCAAAGGCATAACTGCAAAATCATGCCTTGATATGGTACAGGATTTATTGAGCGAGAAAGTCGTGCTGTTGTTGCCAGAATTTGAGCCAAAACCGACTCAGTTATGGCTCATTTACCCAAGCCGTCAATCGATAACGCCAGCAGTCCGTTTGCTCACAGATATGCTGAAAATTAACTGTCGAGATATTTTGTCCCAATTGATCACTAAAGGGGTATTACAGGACGCTATAATCGATTAATTTAGCGCTGCTTGAGTCATATATGCTTGTATCAACCTAGAATCACAGTCGAACAGGGGCTATTTGAGCATGATCATGGTCAAATAGCCTATGGTTTAAGAAAACTCGTACGCTAACATTATCTTTTTAGCGTTTGGCTCGTAGAAATATAGAATTTCGCCGCCATCTTCACAATAATTTCGACAATTGATTAAACCTAAGAAAAAGTAAGGGTGGCCACTTTCATCATCAACAAACACTGGTTTTTTTTGACTGGCGAGATCCTCCCACAATTGATCTTCTTCTTCCTCTGAGTCTGCAACAATTTCGTTTTCTAAACAGGCATCCCAATTTTGTCCAACTGGCACATCCCCACCTAAGTTAAATAAAGTTTCTTGGGTTATTTCATCAGCTTCACCATAGGGTAGAAAACCGTTTGTAGCGAAAGACGCTTTAGCTTTGTTTAAGAGAGATAATTGCGACAAAACCTGCGCATCGTCGACACCATCAATGTTGGTTAAATCCTGCCACTTTCCGTCGACAAAGCCATATTCACAACACCCATAAGCCATAGGCTCAATACCTAGCGGCATAAACAAAGGAACGTTGTGTTCTATTTCAGCTCCAAAGCTTGCCGTATTTAACATACCGATAGGGTAATAAAGCTTAGCTTCATGCGCAGAGTGAAAAATATCACCTACAGTCGGGAAAGCGCTATAGCCAGCTTCGTTAGTACATATCTCTTTTGAATTGAATATCATGTTAGTTCCATTTCCTTACGGCTGTGTTATTAATATACTGTTGTAAATTATCTTTTTATCAAGCTCTATTCATCGCAGGTTAGTAGAGACAACCTTGCTAAGACTTGTGGGTAGTATAAAAGTTTAGCCGCAAAAATTTCATTAGCCAATAATAATGAAAAATGAAAAGGGACAGCCATAACTAAATAGTTGATAGAAACATTATTGACTATAACAACCGACATACTAGAACGTGTGACAATCTGATGTTATCAAATGATACTGTGCCAAAATTACTCCGCTAGAGTTGATTGATTAGCATTGGAATGGAATTTTGACAAAGTGCTGCCTAAGCAAACTGTCGTTTTACTTGGTATTTTTTAATGAATTGATTAACTGGGGTGCTTACACCAACTTTTTCCGTGACTATGGGCAAAATCGCGTAAATGTTTTGTGGTGCCAGCAAAACTACCATATTGTCGCCTAAAGTGTTTTACAGTCGTTAGCCAGTCGCCTTCATCGATTCCTAGCATTGTTAGTATTTTGGGCTGATCTGATTTGATATAACTCGATTTATTAGGATCAATATGGCGTCCGCTCCAATCCACCAATTCAAAATAATCGGTATAGTTAAATGGAATGGCTTTAGTATTATCTGTACCAGCGAAGGGCAGTAAGGTATTTGGTTGCTCTGCGACCGAGATATCATGGTTACTTTTGGTGCGCTGTTTTTTATGGGACTTATACTGAGCAATGCGCTTTTGAATTGAGGTGAAATCACTTTCAGATAAATTGGCTGCAATACCAGCTCTAATGGGATTTAAATCAACATAAGCCATGCAGCTGACCAGTGCTATATCATCAAGCAACGCCTGTGATTTAAAGCGGCCCTCCCAAAAGCGGCCAGTGCATTTATCTTCTTTATTTGCTTGTCGCGCAATGTGTTCATTTAAGCACTTCATATACCACGATATGTCGTAAAGTCTTGACCGCCACAGTTCTACTAGTTTTTCGACTGCGTCAAAATGAGCAGGGCTTATTGTATCTTCGGTTAAGTACTTGTCTACTAGTACATGACCGTTAAATAAGCGGTACCAGCGCTCTAATGTTGGTCAGTTAAGCGAATTATTATAACTTTAGTGGAATGTATGATGTGCTTTTAGGCTCTATCTCTTAAATGGATATTTATACATGCACACC